>OJJS01000010.1_pt1 | contig 95092 bp, 87 predicted proteins | sample 1596371 | NCBI WGS metagenome assembly OJJS01 (sample SAMEA4350116, study PRJEB24818) | metagenome | biome: human; feature: gut; material: faeces | place: Denmark | collected 2013-09 | reverse complement strand
CTGGCTGCTTATTTTTTTTAAGGGTCCCGCCGCCTGCGAGAACTCGCCCTTCTTATTTCTTGGGAAGGGTCAGAGGGTAGTAAGGGACAGGGTTGGCACTGCACTCAATAATCAGCCAGTCGGACAGAATACGGGTACCGCCTGTCACAGAGGCAAAATCACCGCCGGATTCGCGGATCACCGGCGCAGATTCCCCGGTAATCGCGCTCTCATCAACGGAAGCGCCGCCCTCCAGCACCGTACCGTCGCACGGGATCAGATCCCCCGCTTCAACCAGCACCACATCCCCTTTGCGCAGCGTGTCGGCAGAGACCATATCAAAACTGCTTTCGCGCTGTGCGGCATGCAGACGCCGTGCGCGGCTGGTTTTTTTCATTCCTTTCAGGCTGTCGGCCTGCGCTTTGCTGCGCCCTTCCGCCAGTGCTTCGGCAAAGTTGGCAAACAGGACTGTAAACCACAGCCACAGGGCGATGGTGAGCGTAAATCCGCCGTTACCGCTGATAAATCCGCTTAACATCCCGGCGGCCAGCAGCGTGGTCAGCAGGCTGCCGCACCAGACAATAAACATCACCGGGTTCTGCCACTGCACCACCGGCGAGAGCTTGCGGAACGCATCCGGCAGGGCTCTGCGCACAAGTGCAGGTTCAAATAATCGCTGTGTCTGACGACTCATGGTGTTCTCCCGTCAATCACTTAAGTAAATCAAGAAATTCCGCAACCGGCCCCAGTGCCAGTGCAGGAACAAAGGTCAGTGCGCCGATCAGCAATACCGCCGCAATCAGCAGGCCGGTAAACAGCGGCCCGGTTGTCGGTAATGTCCCGGCACCGGCTGTCCGGATGGTTTTGCTGACCAGAGAACCCGCCAGCATCATCACCAGCGCAATCACCACGAAACGACCCGCGAGCATGCAGAATGCCAGCAGCAGGTTCCAGAACGGGGTGTTGGTGCTCAGTCCGGCAAAGGCACTGCCGTTGTTGTTGGACGCCGATGAGAGTGCATACAGCACTTCACTGAAGCCGTGTGCGCCCGGGTTAAGCATGGCGCTGCGTCCGGCTTCCGTCATCATCGCCAGGGCGGTGCCGCCCAGAACCAGTGCCGGGGTGACCAGAATTGCCAGTGCGGTCAGCTTCATCTCCCGCACCTCAATTTTTTTGCTGAGGTATTCCGGGGTGCGGCCAATCATCAGTCCGGCGATAAAAACGGCGAGGAAGACAAACAGCATCATGCCGTAGAAACCGGCCCCCACGCCGCCGAAGATCACTTCACCGATCTGCATCAGCCACAGCGGCACCAGGCCACCCAGCGGAGTCAGGGAGTCATGCATGCTGTTTACCGCACCGCAGGAGGCGGCGGTGGTCACGGCCACAAACAGCCCGGTGGCAAGAATACCGAAGCGGCTCTCTTTCCCTTCCATATTGAACGCACTGTCGATTCCCATTCCTGCAAATGCCGGGTTACCGTGAGTTTCGCTCCACATCACAGCGGCTGCGGCCGCGACAAAGACAATCGTCATCGCCGCCAGCAGTGCCCGTCCCTGTCCCGGATTCCCGGCACAGCGTCCGAACGCAAAACAGAGCGATGCGGGGATCAGGAAAATCGCCAGCATCTGCACAAAGTTAGTCAGTGCGGTCGGGTTTTCAAACGGATGCGCCGAGTTGGCACCGAAGAACCCGCCGCCGTTGGTACCAAGCAGTTTAATTGCTTCCTGAGACGCAACCGGCCCCATCGGCAATATCTGCTGCACACCTTCCGGCGTGATAATAGTTTGATAATCATGGAAGTTCTGAATAACCCCCTGCGAGATAAAGAACAGCGCAATAATCACCGAGAGCGGCAGCAGCAGCCACAGCGTGATACGGGTGAGATCAACCCATGCGTTTCCGAGTGTCTGCACAGAGCGGCGGCACAGAGCGCGGATCAGGGCAAACGCCACGGCAATGCCGGTAGCCGCAGACAGGAAATTCTGCACCGTCAGTCCGGCCATCTGGCTGAAGTAGCTGACTGAAGATTCCCCGCTGTAAGACTGCCAGTTGGTATTGGTGACAAAACTGACCGCCGTGTTCAGCGCCAGATCCCATGACATTCCGGGAAAATGGCGCGGATTGAGCGGTAAATCCGCCTGCAACATCAGGATCGCCGTCAGAAAAATCAGCCCCAGCGCATTAAACAGCAGTAATGAGGTCAGATATCCCTTCCAGCGCATCTCGTCGCGGCCAATCCCCGCAAAGCGCCACAGCACTCCCTCTGCCCGGCGCAGAACCGGCAGCGGTGTACCGTCAATAAAGCAGACCAGCAGGTTACTGAGCAGTTTTGCCGCAATCAGCAAAACGATCAGAAAACCGGCGATAAGTAAAAAAGCATTCGCGGCCATCAGAATTTCTCCGCCTTAATCAGGGCATAAAGGAGGTATGCCAGCAGCAGTAATGTACCGGCGATGCCTGCAATAAGAGCCAGACTCATAACTTGTCCTTACATGTGTGAGGTATTCATTACGGAGTCTAGAAAAGCGGGTGCAAAGATGTCGCAAAATTCGGCGGGAAAGGTATAAAAATAGTATAAAAATGCGGGTTTATATCAACCCGCAGAGGGAAAAGCACAGGCGCTGCGCGCCTCAGGCCGTTGACAAACCCGCTGGGGTTGGCGACGACCGCCAGAGGTTGTAAAAATAAACCAGGAAAATCAATTTATTGATTTTCGGCTGATAACACAAAGCAGGAAAAACCACGTTTTATCCTGCTTTGTCTGCAATCTCAGGCGCGGCGCGCCCGTTTATTATAGATTCAGATGAAAAAACTGATTATGCTCACCGGCATGATAATCACCAAATGCCGCCCCGGGCAGAAAGCCGCAGCGGCGGTAAAGTGTCAGCGCCGGTTCAAAATCCGGATGGCAGCCGGTTTCAAGGCTCAGACGCGTCATACCATCCTGTTTTGACTGTGCAATAATGTGCAGCAGCAGTAATTTACCCGCGCCTTTGCCGCAGAAATCAGGATGGGCCCGCATCGATTTTATTTCGCCCTGCGTATCAGAAAGCTGTTTCAGCGCCCCGACAGCCGCGATACGGTCACCGTCCCACACACTCCAGACACGGATGTTATCCGCCCGCAGACCACTTTTATCCAGCGCATAAACATGCTCCTGCGGCGTATTTTGCGCCATTCCCTGTAAATGCAGGGCAATCAGCGCCCCTGTTTGCGGTGAGGATAAATCATCCGCTTTTATTACAAAATCATGCCCGGCCATAAACACACCTTATGTCAGCAAACAGAAATCAGCCCCCCAGATAGGCACTTCTGACCGCTTCATTCGCCAGCAGTGCCTGACCGGTATCTTCCAGCACCACACGTCCGTTTTCAAGCACATAACCTCTGTCCGCCAGTTTCAGTGCCTGATTGGCATTCTGTTCGACAAGGAAGATTGTCATACCGGCATCACGCAGTTCGCGGATAGTGTCGAAAATCTGCATGATGATAATCGGCGCCAGCCCGAGAGACGGTTCATCCAGTAATAACAACTGAGGATTGCTCATCAGTGCGCGGCCGATAGCCAGCATCTGCTGCTCGCCGCCGGACATTGTTCCCGCCCGCTGATGACGCCGCTCCTGAAGCCGCGGAAAGAGTTCATATACCTGTGCAATCCGCGTCTGATACTGCGTTTTGGACGCAAAAAAGCCGCCCATGGCCAGATTCTCTTCCACCGTCATCCGCCCGAATACCCGCCGACCCTCCGGCACCAGTGCAATGTCTTTGCGCATAATCTGCGCCGTCGGCAGTGCGGTGATGTTCTCCCCGAGATAGCGGATTTCACCGGTGGTCGCTCTCGGCTCCCCGCACAGTGTGCTGAGCAGCGTGGTTTTCCCCGCGCCGTTCGCGCCGATCAGGGTGACAATTTCCCCTTTGCGCACCGACAGGCTGACCCCATGCAGCGCCTGAATTTTGCCGTACTGCGCGGAGACATTATTAAATTCCAGCATCAGTATGCCTCCCCTAAATACGCACGGATCACATCCGGATGGTTGCGGATCGCTGCCGGTGTACCGTTTGCCAGCGGCGTTCCCTGATTCACCACATAGATCCGGTCTGAAATCCCCATCACCAGTTTCATATCATGTTCGATCAGCAGGACAGACACACCGTGTTCCGCCCGCAGTTCCGCGATCAGTGCATCCAGATCGTCTGTTTCTTTCGGATTCAGCCCGGCCGCCGGTTCATCCAGCATCAGAATATCCGGCCGGGTCACCATACAGCGGGCGATTTCCAGCCGCCGCTGCTGACCATACGCCAGGTTACCCGCCTGGCGGTTCGCCAGCGCCGTCAGCCCGATTCTGTCCAGCCACATCACCGCACGTTCCGTGGCTTCGCGCTGATCGCGCCGGAAAGACGGCAGCGTCAGCAGCCCGGCCAGCAGGCCGCTTTTATGATGCTGATGTTGCGCCACCAGCAGGTTTTCAATCACGGTCATTTCCCGGAATAAACGCACGTGCTGGAAGGTGCGGATCATACCGAGACGGGCGATCGCCTGTCCGGATAAACCCTGCACCGGTTTTCCGCGCAGCAGGATCTGCCCGTCCGCCGGTTTGTAGAAGCCGGTCAGGCAGTTGAAGATCGTGGTTTTTCCCGCACCGTTGGGGCCGATCAGCGAGACTATCTCGCCCCGGTTCAGCTCCAGCGACACATTGTTTACCGCCAGCAAGCCGCCGAAACGCATGGTCAGACCGGAGACCTGCAATAACGTATCTGTCATTGTGCACCTCCGGTTTTTTCCGCATCCGCCGTACCGATTTTCAGATGCGGACGCGATACCGGCAGTAATCCCTGCGGCCGCCAGACCATCATCAGCACCATCAGCGCCCCGAGGAGGAGCATGCTGTAGGCGTTCAGATCGCGCATCATTTCACGGGAAACCACCAGAATGATCGCCGCCAGGATCACCGAGGTTTGTGATCCCATACCGCCCAGTACCACCACGGCCAGCACAAATGCAGACTCCGTGAAGGTAAAGGATTCCGGACTGATAAAGCCCTGACGGGCGGCAAACAGCGTGCCCGCCACCCCGGCAAACGCCGCACTGATAGTAAATGCCGTCAGTTTGATGCGCGTCGGGCTGAGTCCCAGCGAGCGGCAGGCGATTTCATCCTCACGCAGCGCTTCCCAGGCCCGGCCTAATGGCATTCTCAGTAACCGGCTGATAATAAACAGCGTTGCCAGTACCAGCAGCAGCGCGACCAGATACAGGAAGATAATGCGATCACCCGGATCATACGCCAGACCGAAGAAATTATGGAAGGTATCCCAGCCGCCCTCTTTGGCGGTCCGGCTGAATTCCAGCCCGAACAGCGTCGGTTTCGGGATCTGACTGATGCCGTTCGGCCCGCCGGTAAATTCCGTATTATTCAGCAGCAGAATACGGACAATTTCCCCGAAGCCGAGCGTCACAATCGCCAGATAATCCCCCCGCAGCCGCAGCACCGGAAAGCCGAGCAGCAGACCGGACAGCGCAGCGACAATCCCGGCCAGCGGCAGGCTCTGCCAGAATCCCCAGCCGAAATAGTGGTTCATCAGTCCGTAGGTGTATGCCCCGATGGCATAAAAACCGGCGTAGCCCAGTACCAGCAGGCCGGACAGCCCGACGACCACATTCAGCCCGAGGCCGAGCATCACATAGATAAGGGTTAAGGTGGCGATATCCACACTGCCGCGTGACACCATAAACGGCCAGATAATAGCAGCGACAATAATCAGCCCGGCAATAATTTTCTGTGTATTGGTAGAGCCGTCAAAACCCGGCAGTGATACGCTGCTTTTCGGCAGACGCGCCGTCAGCTTTTTCAGTGACGGCCGCACCAGCTGAAAGACAAAAACAATCACACAACCGGTGCCGATCCACTCCCAGCGGATCGCATCTGCGTTGCGGACAATCAGACGGGTGCCGTCGAGAGACAATTGCAGACCCATCATCACAGATGCCAGTACAAACAGAGTTACGGTGGCGATAACGGCGTTGATCCAGTGAGATTTCGTCATACCTTTTCAACCTCCGGACGCCCGAGAATACCGGTCGGCATCACCAGCAGCACAAGAATCAGCAAGCCGAATGACACCACATCTTTATATTCTGTACTGAAATAGGCAGAGGTCATGGCTTCTGATACGCCGAGGATCACCCCGCCGATCATCGCCCCCGGAATACTGCCAATCCCGCCGAGAACTGCGGCGGTAAAGGCTTTCATCCCGGCCATAAAGCCGATATACGGGTTGATCACGCCGTAGAACTGCCCCAGCAGCACTCCGGCCACCGCCGCCATCGCCGCACCGATCACAAAGGTCAGTGCAATTACGCGATCGGTGTTGATCCCGAGTAAACCGGCCATTTTCAGATCTTCCGCACAGGCACGGCAGGCGCGCCCCATCCGCGAATACCGGATAAAGAGCGTCAGCGCCAGCATCGCCAGCACTGTCACCACCCAGATGGTGATCTGCATAGCGGAAACAGTGGCAGAGAAACCGCCGCTCTCGCCGATGGTCCAGCGGCCGTTAATCAGCCCGGGCAGTGCGAGATCGCGGGAGCCCTGGGAAAGACTGACAAAGTTTTGCAGAAAAATGGACATCCCGATCGCTGAAATCAGGGCAATCAGCCGTTTTGAGTGACGGACGGGCCGGTAGGCGACCCGTTCGATACTCCAGCCATAGGCACTGGCAATAATTATCGCTGTAATAAATGCAGCGGTAATTAACAGCCAGCCGACATCAATCCCCAGCATCATCAGCCCGGCAATCACAATAAACGAAACGTAGCTGCCGATCATATACACTTCGCCGTGGGCAAAGTTAATCATACCGATAATACCGTACACCATGGTGTAACCGATGGCGATCAGGGCATAGGTGCTTCCCAGCGTTAATCCGTTCAGCAATTGCTGCGTAAAATATAATAATTGTTCTGACATAGCGCACTCCCCTGAAACACACTGCCCGCATCAGTCACCGCTGCGGATCAGTTCAGCGGTGATGAAGTTCCGTCTTTGTGCCATTCAAATACGCCGAACTCGAAGCCTTTCAGATCCCCGTTTGGTGTCCAGCTCAGTTCGCCCATAACGGTTTCAACCGGCTTGCCTTTCAGGTCGGCGGCCAGATCAGCCGGTTCCATGCTGCCGCTGCGCTGCATCGCGGTGGTCAGAGACTGTAATGCGGCATAGGTTGTCCAGACGAACGGCCCGGTCGCATCCAGTTTTTTCGCGGCCAGGGCATCCACCACCGGTTTGTTGGCAGGAACCTGATCATAGCGTTTCGGCAGCGTCACCAGCATGCCTTCGGAAGCATCACCGGCAATATTGGAGAGTGAGGAGTTACCCACGCCTTCCGGCCCCATAAAGCGGATATTCAGCCCCGCCTGTTTTGCCTGGCGTAAAATCTGTCCCATTTCCGGGTAGTAACCGCCGAAATAGACAAAATCCACATTCTCTTTCTTCAGACGCGCCACCAGCGCGGAGAAATCTTTATCACCCGCTGTCACCCCTTCAAACAGCACTTCTTTCACCCCGGCCTTGTTCAGATTGTCTTTCACGGAACGCGCCAGACCTTCACCGTACTGCTGTTTGTCATGCACCACGGCAATGCGCTGCGGCTTCACTTTTTCGAGGATATATTTTGCCGCGGTCGGCCCCTGGTCAGAATCCAGACCGGTGGTGCGCATAATCAGGCTGTAACCGCGCGTGGTTAAATCCGCATTGGTTGCCGCCGGGGTGATCATCAGAATCCCTTCGTCTTCATAAATATCTGACGCGGGTTGTGTGGAGGAGGAGCAGAGATGGCCGATAACATAGCGCATGCCGTCATTGATGACTTTGTTGGCCACCGCTACCGCCTGTTTCGGGTCACAGGCATCATCGTATTCGGTGATCACCAGTTTGTTGCCGTTAATGCCGCCTTTGGCGTTGATATCCTCAACCGCCTGACGGGCACCGGTAAATTCCATATCACCGTATTGTGCGACCGGTCCGGACATTGCCCCCACCACCGCAACTTTAATATCTTCAGCGTAAGCCGCTGCGCTTAATGCACAGGATACAGCCCCGGCGATCATTGCCATTTTCATTTTTGTCTTCATCAGAAAATCCCCATCGGTTAGCATTGCAGTGACCGGACGGTCAGCTTGCGCGGTATTTTTTGCAGTTACCGTATAATGAGTCGCATTACATTAATTAATGCTTTATTTTCATACCATTAAACAGGATTTTTATTCTGGAAAGCAAATCAGAAAAGGAGATTATTGCATCATTAACAGGATAATATCTGGTTGTGATCGGGTGTTTTTTCGGCAAAAAACAGTGTTATAAACTGGTTAATGATTCGTTAAGTATTACTTAATGCGGAAATTCATCACCGGAAAAATAGTTTTCCCCACTATTCTGATAGTAATTATCTCCCTTTATTATTAGATTCAACCGGCGAAGTATTAACCTGTTATCTGATTCAGTTTACTGATTGATTTCTCCGGATACGGGTTTTCTGTTCACTATGACTGATGGAATGGTCCGCGCCATGAATAAACTAACAGGCATGTTTCTGCTCATTTTTGCGTTTCCGCTGACCGGCACAGCAGCAACGCCCGGCCGGTGCAATGATGCAGCCCGGGAAATTAACCAGCAAAATACATTTATTATTACCGGCACAAAATATAACGGGCCGGTAAAATCAATCACTATCACCTCTTACCGCTCGATGGGACTTATCCTGTGGGTGAAAGAAAAACTGCACTTCAATGCCTGCGGTGCGCTGACCCGGTATGATTATGAATACCGGGAAATGGCGATGGAAGAAAGCCAGGTGCCGATTACCCAGACCACGCAAATCGTCCCGGAAAAACCGGATCAGGCCACTGTCATCATCAGTAATGTGATCCCGGGCGGCAGCATGCTGAGTACGCAGATTGATCAGCAATACACCCGGAATGATGAAAACCGGATCGTCAGCCTGACTGAATCCTATAAAACCGCACCGGACAATCAATCCTGGCAGTCAGAAACCCGCTACCGTTATCAGAATAACCAGCTGGTTTCAGAGAAAGAGACTGAAAACGGTGAAACGCGGATCAAGGTTTATCATTATGACAATAACGGGCTGCTGACCGATATCGACCAGCCGAACGTAATGACGCAGCAATATACCTATAACGAATATAACCAGGTCGCCGGTGTCACTCAGAAGCTGCCGACGTTCTGGGGAAAAAGTGCCTATTCCTACACCTGCTATAAATGGGATCAGTACGGAAACTGTGAATTACAGACGATGATCAAAGCGATTCAGTTAGAAGGTTCTTCTGCTATTCAGAGCAGCGGGATCACGCTGGAGTCCCGTTACGAATATTACTGATAAAAAACCGGAGCGAAGCCCCGGCTGAGATTGCTGACAAAGCAGGATAAAACGTGGTTTTTCCTGCTTTGTATTATCAGCCGAAAATCAATAAATTGATTTTCCTGGTTTATTTTTACAACCACTGTCGGTCGTCGCCAACCCCTGCGGGTTTGTCAACGGCCTGAACCGGGGCAAAGCCCCGGCTGTTATTTTTCTCAGTCGTTTTCTTTTTTTATGCGATTTTCATCGCCAGTACCGCAGCAATATTACGGGCAGTGACTTCAATATTGACCGCCGCCTGTGCCAGAGCCTCATCCAGAGTACAGATCCGCGGGATCACAGAGAATACGGCATCAATACCGTGTTCATGAACAACGGCGTAGTCGTCGCTCATCCCGCCAACCAGCGCGATCACCGGAATTCCGCGGGCTTTTGCGGCTTTCGCCACACCTGCCGGGGTTTTCCCCTGAATCGTCTGGCTGTCCATCCGCCCTTCCCCGGTGATCACCAGATCGGCATCTTTCACCACATTGTGCAGATCCAGTGTCTCTATCACCATCTCAATACCGGGCTGCATCCGGGCATCAAGCCACGCCATCAGCGGAACCCCCATTCCGCCTGCCGCACCGGCACCGGCGATACCACTCAGTGATTTTCCGGTGAGGGATTCAATGACTTCCCCGTAGTGACGCAGAGCCTCATCCAGTTCGCTGACCATCGCCGGTGTCGCGCCTTTCTGTGGTCCGAAAGTGGCGGATGCGCCTTTCGGTCCGCACAGCGGATTATTCACATCACAGGCCACCACAAATTCCGTTTTCGCCAGACGCGGGTCCAGCCCCGATAAATCCGCCGAGGCCAGTTTTGCCAGTGCACTGCCGCCGAACGGCAGTGAATTTCCCTGTTTATCACGGAATACCACCCCCAGTGCCTGCATCATACCGGCACCACCATCATTGGTGGCACTGCCGCCGATTCCGAGGATAATTTTTTCCGCACCGTCATCCAGCGCTGCGAGGATAAGCTCCCCGGTACCGAACGTCGTGGTTACACGCGGATCGCGCTGTGCAGGCGGCACCAGATGTAATCCGGATGCCGCCGCCATTTCAATAATGGCTGTTTTTCCGTCGCCGGACAGCCCGTAAAACCCGGTCACTTTATTCCCCAGCGGGGCTGTGACATCTGTTTCTTTTAATTTTCCCTGTGTGGCTTCAATAATGGAGACAACCGTCCCCTCACCGCCGTCTGCCATCGGCAGTTTGATGTACTGCGCATCCGGAAAAACAGTTCTGAAACCCGCTTCAGCGGCATCCGCAACCTGAAGGGCGGTCAGACTTTCTTTGAATGAATCCGGTGCAATCACTATTTTCATACTTAATTCCTTTACCCGCCAAACCCGAAGACACCAAAAATCAGAGTGGATACAATCGCAATCACCAGACCCACCATCGTTTCGTAAGGCAGTAATTTCAGACGCTCATGAACCTGCATATTGACACTGCCGCCGGTTGCATGGAAGAAGCTGCCGTGCGGCATCTGGTCGAGCACAACCGCACCGGCGTGGATCATCGCCGCCCCTGCCAGCGCACTCACGCCCAGGTCAAGCAGCGTTGAGCTGAATACCGCAGATGCCACTGCCGTACCCGCTGTGGTGGATGCGGTTGCCATGGACATCAGAGCCCCGGAAATCGGTGCCAGCAGATAGGATGGCAGCCCGGACGCGGTCAGACCGTTAATTAACACATCTTTCAGACCCGAGTTGGCGATAATTCCCGCCAGGGTTCCTGTCCCCAGCAACATAATCGCCACCGGCGCCATCCGGCTCAGTCCGGAGGTAATAAAATGATTGGACTGACGGAAGCGTCCCATGATCAGCGCACCGGCCAGACCGCCCACCGGCAGTGCAATCAGCGGATCAATGCTGATACCGGCCACCGGACGCAGTGACAGCAGGAAAATAGCGACCAGCGGTGCACTCATTGCCGCCCAGAATCCCGGTAATTTGCCGTCATGATGCGCCGCAATCAGCTCTTCCTGTGTCACTTTCGAGCCACGGTGAACCAGGCGTTTCGCCAGGAAGTACGCCACGATCAGCCCGAAAATTCCCGGGATAATCCCCGCTGCCATCAGCGATGTCAGCGGTACGTTAAAGTTATCTGCCGCCGCAATGGTGTTCGGGTTCGGTGACATCACGTTACCCGCTTTACCGCCGCCGATCATCGCCAGCAGAATCGCCATTTTGGACAGATCCGCGCGGTGCGCAATCGCCAGTGCAATCGGTGAAACGGTGATAACAGCCACGTCGATAAACACACCGACCGCCGTCAGTAACAGGGTCGCCACGGCCAGCGCCAGCAGCGCCCGTTTTTCGCCCACTTTGCGGACAATGGTTTCCGCAATGGTATTTGCCGCACCGGACTCAATCAGTACCCCGGCCAGCACACCGGCTGCCAGAATACGCAGCACCGCGTTAGTGATCCCCTGAGCCCCGGTGACCATCAGTGTCACCGTCTGCACCAGATCTGCCCCGCCGACCAATCCTCCGGCCAGCGCCCCCGCCATCATCCCGTATACCGGCGGTACTTTTTTCAGTATTAATCCTATCGCCACGACCAGCGCAACCATTGCGCCCAAAGCTGAAACCGTCACCATGTGCAGACTCCTGCTGTAATTATGATTATTTGAACAGAACAGGATGCATTATGGCGGCTGCCGGTGAGTTAAGCTTGAGAGGTTCCGACAAAAAAGAACGGACTGAAATTGCGTATTTTGTGCAAACACACAAATCAAAGATCAGTCAGAATACCGAAATAAAGCTGAATTATCGTTTCTAATCTGTTGATATTTAAGCCAGTAATCGATTCAACACGCTGAAGGCGGTAACGGAGGGTATTTGTGTGAATATGCAGCATTTTTGTGGTTTGAGACAGATCACAATTCTGATCAAAATACGTTTTCAGGGTATGGCACAGCACACGGCGGGTGTCCTCTGCTTTCAGTTTTTGCCAGGCAGAAGCCAGTTCAGCCGCCTGCCAGCTCTCCTGAAAACCCTGTAATAACGCAGGTAATTTGACTTCATCGTAAAAAATAGTTTTCTGACGACTGTAAGCCGGTGTCTGCCCCAGTTGCTGCACGGCACAGGCGCTCTGCCAGGAGCGGTGCAGGCCGTTGTGCCCGTGAAAAAAACCGCCGACGTACATCAGCAAATCCGGCAGCTGACGCCGCAGTACCTGCAACTGCTTCTGTACCGGGGAGAGCGGCTGAAAATCCCCATCGCAGGCCACCGGTTTCAGCACCACGAGGGAATTGATCCCCCGGATACTGACCAGCAGATCCATTTTCAGATTATCAATATATTCCACCAGGCGGTGAAACTGTTCATGATCCGGCGCGGGCAATGCGAGGATCAGGGCAATGCGGGGTTTATCGGGGGAGATCCCGAGATAGGCTGCGATGGATTTTACGGACTGCGGCTGCTGCTCCGGACTTATCAGCTGGCTGACCAGTTCATCACGGTAACGGCGATCCCACTGGGATTTTTCCAGCAAATCAGCCTGCTCCAGCACCAGTTCCGCCGCCATACGCACCAGCTCGGCGTAGTTGCGCACCTCATCCGGTTTACCGGAAATCCCGACCACACCGACCATGGTATCGCGGAAAATCACCGGCAGGTTAATTCCCGGTTTCACGCCTTTCAGCGTGGCGGCTGTCGCCTCATCAATTTCCACGATACGGTTTTCCGTCAGCGCCAGCACCGCACCTTCGTGGCGCTGATTCACCCGCTGCGGATCACCGGAGGCAATAATCACCCCCTGCGCGTTCATCACATTGACGGAGTAACTGAGGATTTGCATCGCCCGCTGAACAATCAGCCGGGCGGTTCGCTGATCGAGCTGAACCGGTGTCATATCAGGATTGATTCTGTGCCTGTTGTGCGGCCGCAATCGCGGATTCAATGGCTTTTTTTGCCAGCGGACTGTTGCGCCAGCAGGTGGAGCCGGTAAGTGCAGCACCGGCACTCAGCAGGGATTGCGCATCGGCGGCGGCAAGCTGATTCAGATCGGAAAAACCCATTTGTTCCAGGCGTTCAATCACTTTGCTGCCCACACCTTTGACCGCCAGCAGCACTGCTTTGTCTTCAGACGAAAAAGCCATAATATCTCCGTCAGTAATTATCAGAAAATAATATGGCTACCATAGCAGATTGCGGCGGAAACGGGAGCATTGTTATCAGCCCTCAATCGCCTCACGCAGTTTTTTCATGGCATTCTTTTCCAGCTGACGGACGCGCTCTGCGGAAACGCCGTATTTATCCGCCAGTTCCTGAAGCGTTGTTTTGTTATCATCATCCAGCCAGCGGGCCCGGATAATATCGCGGCTGCGCTCGTCCAGTGAATCAATCGCCAGGGTGAGTTTATCCGTGGCATGGCTGTCCCAGTTATCTTCCTCAATTTCATCGGCGAAATCAGAGGATTTATCTTCCAGGAACAATGCGGGTGCCACAACCGGATGGTCGCCGTCATCGTCGTCGGACATATCAAATGCCATGTCCTGTGCCGCCATGCGGGATTCCATTTCCAGCACATCTTTGCTGGTTACCCCCAGCTCTTTCGCCACCATTTCCACTTCGTCCTGGTTAAACCAGCCCAGACGTTTTTTGGATTTGCGCAGGTTAAAAAACAGTTTGCGCTGTGCTTTGGTGGTGGCAATTTTGACGATGCGCCAGTTGCGCAGCACATATTCGTGAATTTCAGCTTTGATCCAGTGAACCGCAAATGACACCAGACGCACACCCATTTCCGGGTTAAAGCGGCGCACGGCTTTCATCAGCCCGATGTTGCCTTCCTGGATAAGATCCGCCTGAGGCAGGCCATAACCTGAATAGCTGCGGGCAACATGGATAACAAACCGCAGGTGTGACATGATCAGCTTTTTCGCGGCCTCAAGGTCGCCGTCGTAATACAGACGCTCAGCCAGCTCTTTTTCTTCTTCGGCTGTCAGCATCGGATACTGGTTAGCTGCCCGGATATAGGCCTCAATGCTCCCTTGCGGAACTAAAACAGGGAATTGCGTATCTTTAGTCATTCAGTCCTCAGTACAAATAAAAATGACGTCGGCAGACGGTAATGGTAAATAGTGTACAACACAGGACAGAGTTACGCCTATCACTTAGTGCCGGCGTTGTCATTTGGTTGAGTATAAACCGGTGATGCGGGATATCCGGCGGGTCATTTCCCCGCCGGATAATGACAGGGTTACTGCGGCATAAAATTGCGCAAATGGCGGACAGTCGCCAGCCAGGCGGCGATCCAGCCAATCATACCGGAAACCAGCACAATCAGCAGTGCTTCATCCCAGTCCAGACCACTCAGTGTAAATGTTGTGCCAAAAATTTTGGAAACATCAGTCACCACATCGCCCAATTTCCAGACAAGTAATGACGACAGCACCAGGGACAGCACAGCACCGAACGCCCCGAGCAGCATTCCGCCGTTAAGGAACGGACGCAGAATAAAGCCGTCTGTCGCGCCGATCAGTTTCATCACATTGATGGTTTCGCGGCGGCTGAAAATATTGAGCCGCACACTGTTGCCGATCACCAGGAACAGCGCCACAACCATCAGTATCCCGATCAGGGAAGCTATCTGCCCGACCAGGCCGGTCAGTGCCGCCAGCCGCGCAAACCAGCTGTCATCCATGCGCACCTCATCAATCCCGGACAGGGCAGTGACACGATCACGCAGGGTGGAGAGCGTTTCGCTGCTCTGCATATCCACTTTCGGTGTGACAATCGCCACCGCCGGCAGCGGGTTCTCTTCCAGCATATCCAGCGCGGTGCTGAAGCCGGACCAGGCCCGGAATTCTGTTATCGCCTGGTCGCGGGAAAGATAATTGACACTCTCCACGCCGTCGAGCGCTTTCAGCTCATCCGCCAGTTTTTGTCCGCCCTGTTCATCCAGCCCTTTGTCCAGATAAACAGTCAGCTGCGGGGTCGGATACCATTGTTCTGCTGCATGACTGACGTTTTTCCAGACAATATAAAATACACTCGGCAGTGTCAGGGAAATGGCAATCACCATGACGGTCAGCAGTGTTGACAGCGGCCGGCGCAGCATATCGCCCAGCGTGTTAACCCATGCGTGCCGCCACTGTTCCCGCCAGCCGCCTTTCAGCGCTTTGGCTTTGGACGGCATTTTTCTTGCCGGTTTACGCGGTTGCTTAGCCATGATGACCTCCCGCCATACGTCCCTGACTCAGCGTCAGAACGCGGTAATTACGCCGTTCAATCAGCATGATATCGTGCGTCGCCATCAGAACGGTGACGCCCACCCGGTTAAACTCTTCAAACAGCCGTAAAATACCCTCTGACAGCTCGCTGTCCAGGTTACCGGTCGGCTCATCCGCCAGCAGTACCATCGGTTTATTCACCACCGCACGGGCGATCCCCACGCGCTGCTGTTCACCGCCGGAAAGCTGTACCGGGAAGTTACGGGCCTTATCCAGCAGTCCGACTTTATCCAGTGCGGCACTGACGCGCCGCCGGATATCTTCCTGACTGGCACCGGCGATGATCAGCGGCATCGCCACATTGTCATATACCGTACGATCCAGCAGCAGATGGTGATCCTGAAAAATCATGCCGATTTGGCGGCGCAGGAAAGGCACTTCACGGTTTTTCAGACGGCTGATATTGTGGCCGTCAAATAAAATGGTGCCGTCACTGGGTCGCTCAATCCCACAAATCAGTTTCAGCAGGGTACTCTTCCCTGCGCCGGAATGGCCGGTCAGGAATACCATCTCCCCCGGGCGGACATGAAAATCCACCCCCTGGAGCGCCTGGCGGCCGCCTAAATAGGCTTTACTGACGTGTTCAAAGCGAATCATGGATGATTAATCCTCCCGGGCAAAAAGTGCCTCAATAAAATCACCGGCTTTGAAAGGACGCAGATCTTCGATACCTTCACCCACCCCGATATACCGGATAGGAATACCGAACTGGTCAGCAATGGCAAAGATCACACCGCCTTTCGCCGTTCCGTCAAGTTTGGTCAGAGTCAGCCCGGTCAGCCCGACCGCTTCATTAAAGAGACGTGCCTGGCTGACGGCATTCTGTCCGGTGCTGGCATCTAATGTCAGCATAATCTCATGCGGGGCATCTTCATCAAGTTTCTTCATCACCCGCACGATTTTCTTCAGTTCTTCCATCAGGTGTGCTTTGTTTTGCAGACGCCCTGCGGTGTCGGCAATCAGCACATCAACCCCTTTGGCTTTTGCGGACTGAATGGCATCAAAAATAACCGAGGCCGGGTCCGCACCGGTGTGCTGTGCCACAACCGGAATGTTATTGCGATCACCCCAGACCTGAAGCTGTTCCACTGCCGCCGCACGGAAGGTGTCCCCGGCAGCCAGCATGACAGATTTACCCTGTGCCTGATACTGACGCGCCATTTTACCGATAGTGGTGGTTTTACCGACGCCGTTGACGCCGACCATCAGGATCACATACGGTTTTTTATCTTCAATCTCCAGCGGTTTATCCACTGTCGCCAGGATCTCCCCCATTTCCTCGCGCAGCTTAACAAATAACGCTTCCGCGTCTTTCAGATCACGGCGGCTGGCATGCTGAGTCAGACTGGTGATAATTTTGCGGGTGGTTTCCACGCCGACATCCGCCACCAGCAGTTGTTCTTCCAGCTCTTCAAACAGATCATCATCGATCTTTTTGCCGCGGAAGATCCCGAAGAAACCGGAGCCGATATTCTCACGGGTACGCACCAGACTGCGTTTCAGACGGGCAAAGAAACCCTCTTTTGCCGGTCTTTCCTGCGTATCCGCCGGTGCAGGCGATTCATGTTCAATCAGCTCAGCATCCTGCGCTTCTGCTTCCGCTTCCGCAAGACGTCGCGCTTCTTCCTCTTCCGCAAGGCGCTGTTCTTCTGCTATGCGTGCCTGTTCAGCCGCTTCAGCCTCACGCTGTTTCTGTTCTTCCGCTAAACGCTGCTGTTCTGCGGCTTCTTCTTCCGCACGGCGCTTATCTTCCGCGATACGCTGCTGTTTTGCCGCTTCCGCATCACGCAGTGCCTGCTCTTCAGCCCGGCGCCGTTCTTCGGCTGCACGGTGCTGTTCAGCCGCCAGTGCTTCCGCCTGACGTTTTTCTTCCGCGATGCGCTGCTGTTTAGCTTCTTCCGCAGCACGCAGTGCCTGCTCTTCCGCGCGGCGCTGTTCTTCAGCCGCACGACGCTGCTCTGCGGCCTGCTCTTCCGCCTGACGTTTTTCTTCCGCGATGCGCTGCTGTTTAGCGGCTTCCGCATCACGCAGTGCCTGCTCTTTTATCCGGCGCTGTTCTTCTTCCGCGCGCTGCTGCTCCGCTGCCTGTAATTCGGCCTGACGTTTTTCTTCCGCAATGCGCTGCTGTTTAGCGGCTTCCGCATCACGCAGTGCCTGCTCTTTTATCCGGCGCTGCTCTTCTTCCGCACGCTGCTGCTCTGCCGCCTGCGCTTCCGCCAAACGTTTTTCATCCGCAATGCGCTGCTGTTTAGCGGCTTCCGCATCACGGACAGCCTGTTCTTTCAGCCGGCGCTGTTCTTCTTCCGCACGCTGCTGCTCTGCTGCCTGCGCTTCCGCCAGCCGTTTTTCTTCCGCCAGACGCTGCTGCTCTGTAATTTCAGCATTGCGGCGTGCCTGCTCCTGTGCAAAGCGCTGTTGTTCTGCGGCTTCAGCATCACGACGAGCCTGTTCTTCCGCCAGACGGATCTGTTCAGCCGCTTCGGCATCACGGCGGGCCTGTTCTTCCGCCTGACGGGCTTCTTCCGCTGCTTGTGCATCACGGCGGGCCTGCTCTTCTGCCTGACGGGCCTCTTCAGCCGCTTGTGCATCACGGCGGGCCTGCTCTTCTGCCAGACGGGCTTCTTCAGCCGCTTCTTCATCACGGCGGGCCTGTTCTTCCGCCAGACGGATCTGTTCAGCCGCCTGTGCCTGCTCTTCCGCTAAACGCGCCTGTTCTTCCTGAGCCGCCTGTTCCTGCTGCGCCTGTTCATCATCTTTACGGCCAAAACCCAGCCAGGAAAAAAAACCTTTTTTCTTTTCTTTTGCCACAGCCACTATACTCCTTGCATACTGCCGCCCGTCACCTCCCGGCACGGTATGTCCGGAAAATCCTGAGCAGATATGGCGTCTTTATCATCAATAATTGCGAATCAGACGCAGTCTATCATTTCACAGGATGGTTGCGCATCGGCTTTCCGTAATTTCATATTAAATTTAAACGAATTTTTACAAAACCTGCGTATAATATTCCGCTGTTTTCCCGTCTGTTATTCATATTTTTGAATTAATAATTTCAGAATTAATAAGTTGCGAAGGTTATGGTTAAAAAAGCTCAAACCGCACCACAAGGGCAGATCCGCATTATCGCCGGTCTCTGGCGCGGACGAAAACTGCCGGTTCTGACACATGACGGCCTGCGCCCGACCACTGATCGTGTGCGCGAAACGCTGTTTAACTGGCTGATGCCGGTGATTAACGGCGCGCGCTGTCTTGATGCGTTCGCGGGCAGCGGTGCACTCGGTTTTGAGGCGCTTTCCCGCTATGCCGCCGCCGTGACATTTACCGAGCTCAACCGCGCCGTTGCCGCTCAGATCAGCGCCAATGCCCGTCTGCTCAAATGTGAACAGGCCACGGTCGTCAACCAGAGTGCCCTGCAATTTCTGGCGCAACCGGGAACGCCGTTTGATGTCGTATTTCTCGATCCGCCGTTCCGTAAAGGTCTGCTTCAGGAAACCGTTGATTTACTGGAGACAAACAACTGGCTCAGTCCGGATGCAATGATCTACATTGAAGCCGAGTCTGAATCAGACACACTGGTTGTTCCGGGTAACTGGGTGTGCCACCGGGAGAAGGTGGCCGGTCAGGTTGCGTATCGTCTTTATCTGCGTCAGACGCAGACGACTGAACAGGAGTCCGTATGTTCCTGATTAATATCGGCCGGGTACTGATGCTGGCCGTCTGGGGTTTTCTGATTTTCAGCCTGGTGCATCCGTTCCCGAAGCCGCTGAATATCTTTATGCATATCGCCACTTTTTTCATGGTGGTGATGCACGGCCTGCTGATGTCACTGTTTAACGCCGGTCAGCCGCAGGACAGGAAACTGACCGCCGCCGGTAAAGTGTGTGTCTTTTTATTCGGCGTGTTTGAACTGCTCGTCCTTCTGCGCCGCCAGCAGGCAGAACTGAAAAACAAACCGGCGGATGATAATCAGGATAAATCCTGATCAGCGCAGCGGTTCATAACGGATAAACCGTGTCCCCTGCATTGACAGCGTTCCGCGTGAATGCAGGGCTATCTCCTTATACTCATCCTCTTTGATGTACACCACGATAGTTTTCCCCGACAGTGGTGTGAAATGCACTTCATAACGGAAGGTTTCCGGGAAGACCACATCCCGCTCACGGGAGCGCATATTCGGGTACGGATAATCCTTTTTCTCTGTCACGGTGACCTGATATGTCGTCACCGCAGCATGATCATTTACCTCATTTTGTTTGCGCTGTTCGAAGAAGCGCCGGGTCGCCAGCACAATGATCAGGGCGGCCACAATAAAACCTAACAAACCGAATTTGTTCATGGGTAAGGTTGTTTTCCTGCAATCTGGTTGATCGTGTTCTGTAAATACGGGATATTATCAGATATTCAGGTGTTAATCGCCATCAACATACCTCAAGGACACCCTATGAATTGGCCATTTATTGCTGTACTTTTTTCCGGCTGGCTCTATATCGACGCCGCCTACCGGGGACCAAACTGGCAGCGCTGGGTTTTCCGTCCCGTCACCCTGCTGCTGTTACTGCTGTGGGCGTGGAGCGGGGATTACGGGCTGGATATCTCCGGGTATCTGGTGTGTGTCGGGCTGTTAGTGGCCATTGTGTCCGATACCATCCGTCTGGTTGCTGATAATAAAATCGACCTGTCGCTGTATACCAGCGCCGTGTTTTATCTGCTCTATGCCCTGAGTTTCGCCCTGCTCAATAATTTCACCTTCTATATTCCGCTGATGATTGCGGTACCGGTGATTGCCGTTGCGGTGCTCGCGCTGCTCTGGTACAAACTCGGCGATCACAAAGTGCCGGTGATGACGGCGCTGCTCAGTGCACTGGTTATGGCCTGGCTGGCCGGAGAACAGTTCTTCGGGCTGGGAACCGATTACAACTTCTCCCTGATGATCGGGGCATTCTGTCTGGTGCTGAACCTGATCCTGTGGATGATTAACCGCTTCCTGTTTACGTTTAAACTGGCCAAAGCGATTTACTCCACCTTCTATTTCCTCGGACATTTCCTGATTGTCCGTGCCATCACGCTGATGTAATTCTGCTCCCCGCAACAGGAGCGCACAATTTGCCAATAATTATGCGCCCCTGTTGTTGACTCTGGAGTAGGCTCCAATGTGTACACTTCCTGTTAATGAGAAAAATTAACATCAACTCACCGTTGAACAGGGAGGTGTTTATGCACCCGAATAAAGAACTTCATGAGCACACTCATAACAGCAGTTGCTGCAGCAGCAAATCTGCCTGCACCACCGGCGGAAAAAGTGAGTCACAGGCTCATCAGCCACACGACCATACCGCACACGATCACAGTGAGCATCCGGAACACGACGACGATGAGTCCCGTGCGCATGATCATGCCCCGCACGATCATGCGCATTCTGAACACGGCCATGACCACGCTGGTCATGAACACGCACACGGCAGTTGCTGTTCACACGACAGCGCCGCCGCGGATGATACCGCCCTGCCTGAATTAAGCGGCAGCCAGCGCTGGAACTGGCAGGTGGAAGGGATGGACTGCCCGAGCTGTGCGCGCAAAATTGAAACGGCTGTTCTGAAAATTGCGGCAGTCACCCAGGCAAAAGTGTTGTTTGCCACGGAAAAACTGGTGGTGGATGCCGCCGGGGATGTCCGTGCAGACGTGACCAGTGCCGTACAGCAGGCCGGGTTTACGCTCTGGGATCTGAACGGCAGCACTGCCGCGCCGAAGAAGAAAGAAGAGCAAACTCTGCTGAAACAGGCGTCACCGATGCTGATCCTGGCCGTACTGATTGCTCTCAGCTATGCCCTGGAGTCTGTAAATCCGGTGCTGGGCAAATACGCCTTTATCGCATCAACCCTGATCGGTCTGTACCCGATCGCCAAAAGCTCGCTGCGTCTTATCCGCTCCGGCACACCGTTTGCGATTGAAACGCTGATGACGGTCGCGGCAGTCGGCGCGATTGTTATCGGTGCCACCGAAGAAGCCGCCATGGTGATCCTGCTGTTCCTGCTGGGCGAAATGCTGGAATCCTATGCGGCAGGCCGCGCACGGCGGGGAGTCAGTGCACTGATGGCACTGGTGCCTGAAGATGCGGTGGTGATTAAAGACGGGAAAAAAGTGTCTGTTCCGGTTGCACAGCTGCGTCCCGGCGACATTATTGAAATCGCACCGGGCGGTCGTCTGCCGACAGATGCTGAGCTGCTCAGTGAATTTGCAAGCTTTGACGAAAGTGCCCTGACCGGGGAATCCGTACCGGTTGAGCGGACGTCAGGTGAAAAAGTAGCGGCAGGTTCACTGTCTGTCGATCGCGCAGTGCAAATGAAAGTCATCTCCGAGCAGGGTCAGAACGCCATCGACCGTATTCTGACACTGATTGAGGAAGCCGAAGAGCGCCGTGCGCCAATCGAGCGCTTTATCGACCGCTTCAGCCGCTACTATACGCCGATGATTATGCTGTTCTCCGCCCTGGTGATTGTCATACCACCGCTGTTTATGGGTCAGGAATGGTATCCGTGGATCTACCGCGGTCTGACACTGCTGCTGATTGGTTGTCCGTGTGCCCTGGTTATCTCCACTCCGGCTGCAATTACCTCCGCGCTGGCCGCCGCCACCCGCCGTGGTGCGCTGATTAAAGGCGGTGCCGCACTGGAGCAGCTGGGTACGGTAACGACTGTCGCACTGGATAAAACCGGTACGCTGACAGAAGGTAAACCTCAGGTCACTGATATTGTGGCACTGAATAATCACAGTGATGCGGATGTGCTGACTTATGCCTCCGCCGTGGAAAGCGGGTCACATCACCCGTTAGCCAAAGCGATTCTGGAACGTACTGAAGCTCAGGGTCTGACCATCACCGAAGCGGAAAACCGCAAAGCCCATGCCGGTAAAGGGGTTGACGGGGAGCTCAACGGTGTGACCATCCTGGTCAGTGCACCGGGGAAACTGGCTGACGGCCTGCTGACGGATGCCGCTGCGGCAGATGTCACCCGGCTGGAAAATGAAGGAAAAACGGTCGTTGCCGTCGTTGCAGGTAACCAGCTGACCGGACTTATCGCCATGCAGGATACCCTGCGCAGTGATGCGGTGGAGGCTATCGGACAACTGAAAGCGATGGGTGTCAGCGCCGTGATGCTGACCGGGGATAACCCGCGAGCAGCCGCTGCTATCGCCGGTACCATCGGTATGGATTTCCGTGCCGGGCTGATGCCGGAAGATAAAGTCAAAGCGGTGATGGCGCTGAATAATGAGCACCACACTATGATGGTCGGTGACGGTATCAATGATGCCCCGGCAATGAAAGCCGCCAGTATCGGGGTTGCCATGGGCAGCGGGACCGATGTGGCGCTGGAAACTGCCGATGCCGCACTGACTCACAACCGCCTGACCGGTATTGCCGAGGTGATTACGCTGTCGCGGGCTACCCGTAAGGTTATCCGTGAGAACATCGCTATCTCACTGGGTCTGAAAGCGGTGTTCCTGGTCACCACCCTGATGGGACTGACCGGCCTGTGGGTTGCGGTTCTGGCTGACTCCGGTGCAACCGCGCTGGTCACCGCCAACGCCGTCCGCCTGCTGCGGGTTATGAAAAAATAACCATGTGCTACTGACTGGTTACTGACTGAAAAGGGATGCTGCGGCATCCCTTTTTTTATCTCACCACCAGAATCGTGGCTTTGATATGTTTGAGATAGGCCACAATCGTGAAGGTGACAATGACCAGCAGCGACCAGGATGCCCATTTCCCGGCATGTACTGTCGCCCATGCGCCAATCTGATTCGGGTACTGCCAGACGCCGAAAAAAGTACCGAAATTTTCCGCCAGCCAGATAAAAAAGCCGATCAGCACAAAACTCAGCAACAGCGGCATTTTGCGCTCTTTATCATACGGCGTGAAATACACCATGGTCCGCGCATACAAGCCGAGAATAAAAGCGGTGAGATACCAGCGGTAATCACCGATAAAATGATGGGCAAAGAAATTGACATAAATTGCCAGCGCAATCAGCGTGGCCAGCCAGTACGGCGGGAAATTTTCGATCCTGACCTTCAGAAAACGCCACGCCTGGATAACATAGCTGCCGACAGCCGCATACATAAATCCGGTGAACAGCGGCACATTCCATAATTTGGTATACGCCTCATCAGGATAACTCCATGAACCGATAGCGGATGAGGTTTTAAACAACTCCATGACAAACCCCACCACATGGAAAATACAGATAGCTTTCAGTTCATCCGTGGTTTCCAGTTTTTTCCACACCATCACAGCCTGAAACAGTACCGCCAGGATCAGCAGAAAATCATAGCGGGGAATGCCGGCCACACCGGCGGCCGGTACCAGAAAAAGAGCAAGAAAGAAGAACGCCGCAAACAGACACGCCCGCGCCTCTTTCAGGCCGAAAAACCAGAATTCAAGAACAAACCGGCGCCAGCCGGTCAGAGAAGCGTGTTTCTGTGCCAGCAGAAAGGTATCAAAGCGGTCAAGCATGGTTCAGTCCCTGAAGGAAGGATTACAGCGCGCTCTCTTTTTTGCGGATCAGGTAGCGGTACGGCGCGGTTTCAGCCTCCTGAGCCACCAGCTCATGCTCCATAAAACGGCAGAACCCCGGGATGTCGCGTGTGGTTGCCGGATCATCCGCCACCACCAGTAAGACCTCACCGGTATTCATTCCGCGGATGGTTTTGCGCACCAGCATCACCGGCTCCGGGCAGCGCAGCCCGAGTGTGTCGAGTGTTTTATCGGCACTGGAAAAAGTATCAGACATCATGATTGTCCTGTTAAGTAACGAATCTGCGAATTATACCGGAAATAAAAATCTGACGCCTGTTTCTCTGTTTTTACTTCCGCCTGTTAAAAATTGATATTTATTCCGCGGTGACTCTCCGGCAGGCTCAAAGCTCCGTCGCTAAAGGAAATAACCGATGAAAAAACCATTGAAATCTCTATTACTGACCGCAATGCTGGCCTCTGTTCTGGTCATGCCGCATACGGCGGATGCCTGCACCCGTTTTGTTTATCACGGCAAAAATGATCTGCATATGACAGCCCGCTCAATGGACTGGTCAAAACCCGCAGGTACCAATCTGTGGATCTTCCCGCGCGGCATGCACAGAGAAAGCGTCCCCGGCAATCAGGGCATATCATGGACATCCCGTTACGGCAGTGTGATCGCAACCGCTTATGACATGGCAACAGTCGACGGAATGAATGAAAAAGGTTTATCCGCCAATCTGCTCTGGCTGGAAGAAACCCGTTACCCGCCTGGCCCCCCGGGCACGAAAATCATGCCGGTTTCAATCTGGGCTCAGTATATCCTCGATAACTTTGCCACCGTGAAAGAGGCTGCTGAGGCGTTAAGAAGAGAAGAATTTATTGTTGTTACCGATAAAGAGCCGGGCAGAGACCGGCAGGTATTACTGCATTTATCGGTTTCTGATGCCACCGGTGACAGCGCGGTTATTGAGTATACTGACGGGAAACTGGTGATTTATCAGGGTGATGATACCGGTGTGATGACCAATTCCCCGGTATTCAGTGACCAGCTTGCTCTCGGCCGTTACTGGGAAGCCGCAGATGGTCTGAAAGTACTGCCCGGCTCACGCCGTTCGGAAGACCGCTTTGTCAGCGCAAAATTTTATAACAGCCGTATTCCGGAAAATTTATCCCGCGATGAGGCGCTTGCCGCCGTACTCAGTGTGATCCGCTATACCTCCGCGCCTTACCGGTCAGCACAAACCCGGAATGCGGTTGTCAGCGGTGAGGTTGATCCTCTCTCTTCCACCCGCTGGCGTACAGTGGCAGATCACCGGAACAAGCGCTACTTCTTTGATGCCGTGATGGCATCTGCGGTGATTTGGGCGGATTTCAGTAATATCGATTTTTCAGCGCAAACAGGAACGGTCAGGAAGCTGAACTTAGGAAATAACCAGCAGCATCTGTTCAGCGGCAGTGTGACACCGTATTTCCGGGAAGCCGAACCGTTCAGGTTCGCCTTACCCGGTGATGAAGCGGTACCGCATTATCCGCTGCGGTAACCGGAGACTCTCCCCGGTATACCGCGGAGAGAGTCCTTTGCTTTTGTTGCGCAAACGACGTATTATTGCGCCCGAGATTATTGGGTTCCCTCACCCCAACCACCAAAAAGGTACAATATGTTTGATTTATCTGCCCGCCAGCGGCGTACCGCGCTTGTCTGGTTATCACTTTTTCACATTCTGATCATTACCTCCAGTAACTACCTGGTGCAGTTGCCGATCACGATTTTCGGCTTCCATACCACCTGGGGGGCATTCACGTTTCCGTTTATTTTTCTGGCAACCGATCTGACCGTCCGTATTTACGGCGCGCCGCTGGCACGGCGGATTATCACGTCAGTCATGATCCCGGCACTGGCCATTTCCTATGTGGTGTCCGCCCTGTTCTTTCAGGGGGCATGGGCCGGTGTTGAGGCGCTTTCGCATTTCAACCTGTTTGTGGCACGGATAGCAGCCGCCAGCTTTATGGCATATGCCCTCGGGCAGATTCTGGATGTGAGTGTCTTTAACCGTCTGCGTCAGAACCGCCGCTGGTATGTGGCACCGGCTGCCGCCATGTTTGTCGGTAATCTGATCGATACCCTCGCCTTCTTCTTTATCGCTTTCTGGCGTAGTACCGATCCGTTTATGGCGGCAAACTGGGTGGAGATTGCGCTGGTGGATTACAGTTTCAAAGTCATCATCTGCATGCTGTTCTTCCTGCCGGCTTACGGCGTGCTGCTCAATCTGATCCTGCGCTCTTTTTTTGCGCAACGCGCTGACGGCTCCCTGCCCGCACATCACTGATTGTTCATTTTTCTGACATGCAGAGGCGCTATCCTGCCTCTGCGCTGTCGTCTGTATCACATTTTCCCGATCTGCCCCCGTGTTCCCGGCCCGTACAGTGCGTCAGCTCTCACATATCCGTTACTGTAACTGTTAGTCTGATTCAGACGGAATACTATCCCTCACTGACACCATAACGCGAATGCATTCAGGAGTTTGAGTATGTTAAAAGTGATCCAATCCCCGGCCAAATACATTCAGGGTCCGGACGCGCTTTACCATGTGGGTAAATACATCAGACCATTAGCGGAAAAAACGTTGGTGATTGCTGATAAATTTGTCCGCGAGCTGGTAGGCGATATTGTGAATGACAGCCTGAGCGAATACGAAGTCAGCGGTGTCTTTGAAACCTTCGGCGGCGAATGTACTCATGAAGAGATCGACCGTCTGACCAAACTTGTGAAAAACCATAAATGCCAGGCAGTACTGGGCGTCGGCGGCGGAAAAACACTGGATACCGCCAAAGCCGTGGCGCACTTTGCCAAACTGCCGGTGATCATTGCCCCGACTATCGCATCAACGGATGCGCCGACCAGCGCACTGTCCGTTATCTATAATGAACTCGGTGCATTCGACAGCTACCTGTTCTATCCGCAGAACCCGAATGTGGTGGTGATGGATACCAATATCATCGCCCGCGCCCCGGCACGTCTGCTGGTGGCCGGTATGGGTGATGCGCTGGCCACTTACTTTGAGGCGCGTGCATGCAGCGCAGCCGGAAAAGCCACCATGGCAGGCGGCAGTACCACACTGGCGGCACTGGCGCTGGCTAATCTCTGCTTTGATACACTGCTCAGTGACGGCATCAAAGCCAAACTGGCCGTGGAAGCCGGGGTCAGTACCAAAGCGGTGGAAAATATCATTGAAGCCAACACCCTGCTCAGCGGGCTGGGCTTTGAAAGTGCCGGACTTGCGGCTGCACATGCTATCCACAACGGCTTTACCGCCCTGGAAGAGTGCCACCACATGTACCACGGTGAAAAAGTGGCGTTCGGTACCCTCGTACAGTTAGTGCTGGAAAATGCCCCGGCGGAAGAGCTGGAAACCGTACTGGAATTCTGTGCTCAGGTCGGTCTGCCAATCACCCTGGAAGAACTGGGTGTGGACAGCATCGGTACTGAACTGGAAGAGAAGGTCATGGCGGTTGCCGAACTGAGTTGTGCGGACAACGAAACCATCTACAACATGCCGTTCGAAGTCGATTCTGATCAGGTTTACGCCGCGATTATGGCTGCTGACCGTATGGGCCGTGACTGGCTGTATTAATCTGCCTGGTATGCAGTTCTGTAACGCCCGGGATAACCGGGCGTTACTGTCTGTAATCCCCCGCCGGTGCTTATTATGCCGCCGGAAGCACTTCGGCGGCGATAGTATCAACCGCAGCTTTCAGTTCTTCCAGTGTGATTGCCTGGTCTTTATTGCTGATCTGCTCACCTTTATTTTTCCGGATCGCTTCAAGATACGGTTTTTTCGATACTGAATCTGTTATTTTCCATTCGAAATAGATGGAAGTATCCGCATCCCGGTTACCGATAGCCAGTTGTGTTCCGGCAACAATCAGCATCACCGGTAATACTTCATACGGTTTGAAATCTTCATTGGTCACTTTAACCGCTGTCACCACGCCCTCAAAACGCAGCACACCCGGTGCCGCGGTTTCCGTCAGCTGATACCGTTTAGCCAGTTCACTTTTAATCTGCTGATTGGTGTAACTGAGCAGAACCGTCATAAACTGTTTGCCCATTTTGTTATCTTCATGCAGCGGTTTAAAAACAACCGGTGTGAAGATCAGCTTTGTTTTCGGGCTTTCTGCGGTGAAATCGTCAGATATCCAGGATTTAATGATCTGACCGGAAGCGGTGTCGGTTTCTGTCAGACGCTGATAGTCACTCAGAAAATCGGATTGTTCGGTCGTATCCGGCAGACGGCTTGAACAGGCAGAAAGCAGGAATACCATTGATACAGCAATAATATAGTTAGTGACTGAATGTGATGTAAAATTATTCATTCTTCTCTCAACATGTTAATGATTCTTTAAAATTCGCCGCAATGCTAGCACCGGGCAGAAGAGGAGACTGAATAGAAAATGCGGTTTGTACCCTGTATTCTGTATATAAAAAAACCGGCCGGAGCCGGTTGCTGTAATACCTTATTTTACGCAAGCGCCCGCGCCAGCAGAGATATCGGATGCTCGCATTTTTTGCTGGTCGACATCTCAATCTGCCATTTGCAGGTTTCACAGTCGCTGATCACCAGATCAATCCCGCTTTCTTCTATCTGACGGAACAGCGGGGAACCAATCGCCTGTGATGTTTCGTAATTTTCCTTTTTAAATCCGTAAGTCCCGGCGATACCGCAGCACTGTGAATCGAGCACAATCAGCTCCACTCCGGGAATGGAGCGGATAAGTTCAAGGGAATACGCCGTCCAGCCCATTTTTTCCATATGGCACGGCGTGTGATAACCGACTTTCAGCGGCGTATGCTTCAGCGCCGGTTTGCGCCCGTCCTGCATCAGCCGGTAAAGATAGCGCGTCACCAGCTCAATGTTATCGCGCAGCGGCGCGGTATCCATATCCAGAATATGCGGATATTCATCCCGCAGGGTAAAGGCACAGGTGGAGGATGTCGCAATCACCGGCATCTTCTGTTCAACAATGGCTTTGGTGAGGGACTCCGCATTCACTGCGGCCTGTTTTTTCGCCTGCTTTGCAAAACCGTTGGCGATCAGCGCCACACCGCAGCATTTTTCCCGTTCCAGCAGCTGTACCCCGATCCCCATGCTGTTAAACACCTTAATCACATCTTTGCCGAGCTGAGGATGGTTATAATTCACATAACAACCATGAAAATACGCGACCTGCTCGCCGAAATCCGCCTGTTTTTCCTGCTGTTTTTTATACCAGCGGCGGAATGTGCCGAAAGAGTATTTCGGCAGCTCACGGCGGTGATCAATTTTCAGGGCGGTATCCAGCAGTTTACGTACCGGTTTCAGACCGGTGATAGTATTGACCACCGGTGCAAACGGCGAGGAAAGTGATCCCATCAGATCAGTATGGCTCAGGATCGCATCGCGGATCTTCGGCCGTGACGGGTGATACGTCAGTTTGGCACGGGCAATAATATCCCCGATGCGGACATCTGACGGACACGCCACTTCACAGCGCTTGCAGTTGGTGCAGAGCGTGAGTGCGTCATCATACAGCATGGCGTCTTTCAGGCGCAGCCGTTCACCGTCCGGCCCTGCCTGTTTCGGCCCCGGATAATCCGGATTCACTTTCGCCACCGGACAATACGTTGTGCAGACGGTGCATTTGATACAATTCTCGAACTGAGTTTGTCCCGTACTCATACCTGTTCCTCCGTTACCGCCGCGCCAATCTGCGCCAGAATCTGTTCAGCCGCATACATCGCGGTGACAAGGGAAACACCCGCACCACAACCCTCCTGTAACGGGTTATACCCGCCCAGCACCGCACCGACAGCACGGAGATTGGTGATGGTGCCCCGCGCATCCGCCGGATGCAGATGCGCATCTGTTGCCACCCCGGCTTCCAGATAACGCTGACGGGCAAACAGATCTGCGGATGTCCACTCCCGGCGCGGCAGCGTTTCTGTCAGTTGCAGATTGAGCAGCGGCTCATAGATATGGTCAATATCGCTTGCCAGTCCGTTACTGAAGAAGCTGCCGGTGGCCAGCACAAACTGCTCTGCCTGTACCGGAATGTCACCGTGATTGCGGGTAAACAGATGCGTAATACGCTGACCGTCACGACGGACAGAAATGACACTGTCCCCCGGCATGACAAATCCGCCCGCACGGCGGAAGCGGCCCAGCAGAGCCTGATGCAGACGCATTCCCGGCAGTGACGGCGGCAGCGTCGGTAACTGATAAACCGTTTTATTCAGCTGCTGCTGTAAAAAAGTCACTCCGTCACTGTTTTCCGCCCCGAAGCAGGCCGGTAAAATCAGGATCTGTTCCGTGAGCCCGCACTGTGCCAGCTCATCCGCCAGTTCCTGCCGGTTTTGCGGTAAATCCAGCACACGGGCGATATTGACGGAACGGAACTCACTCGGGTTATTGCGTAATTTATCCAGGCACGGCAGATGCAGGGTATACGCCTGCGCCGGATACCCCTGACGGGTAAGCGCAGCGGCGGCCATTTCCGCCTGAAAATCAAGAAATCCGGTGATACCGACAACAGCGGCCGGCTGCCAGTTTTCCGTCATTTTTTCGGTCAGTACCGGCACCACATCCGGTGTCAGCCAGCTCATCCGCCACTGCCCGGCCGGGGTCAGACGCCAGTGATTACGCTCCGCCGAGCCCTGCAACGGTAAAGTTTCCTGCTGTAACAGCGCCATCGCCTGTGACACACTGCGGCGCACCGCGCTTTCTCCGATCACACTGTAGGGGTGCGCCGGTGCCTGATGAGCCAGCGCCGCCAGGGCGGAAAGCGGTTCCGTGACCGGCTGCCCGTCCGGCAGCGCCGAGAGCAGATCCAGTGACGCGGATGAAAAATGCAGCGCGCTCTGTCCGGCGCTGATAATCGCGCAGCTCAGCCCGCTTTCTGCCAGTTTCACACCGCAGGAAAGCCCGGCAAGACCCCCGCCCGCGATAACCACATCATATTTCATGCTGCTCTCCCTGTTCTTCTGTTCCGCTGTTTTCCAGCCCGCACAATCCCTGATACACCCAGCCGGTGAACTCACTTTCGCGCAGCGCGTTCCCCCATGCCACCGGACGCACACCTTTCCAGCGTTCGTTCAGAAAGTGCATCAGTCCGGCTTCCGATTTTTCCGCCGTGGTGACTTTCAGCTGTGTCAGCAGCCCCGCCGCGCGGCAGGCGCACAATTCACCCTGGCAGGTACCCATGCCGACACGGGTGCGGCGGCGCAGATCAAGCAGGTTATTCACTGTCAGGCTTTCCGCGGCATAACGCACCTCACCGGCGGTCACCGCTTCACATTCACATACCAGACTTTTATCCAGACGCGTGGTGTGCGGCAGCTCCGCCGCACGATCACCGTGGCGGTACACCGCCGAGCCGCGCAGCGGCGCAGGCAGGGAAATCACTTTACGCAATGTCTGTTCCGCCGAATGTGCCGAACCCGGCAGCGGCACATCCGCCGTGGAGCACGCCACGGTAATACCGAGCTTCGCGCACACCATGTCGGTTGCCCGCTCCGCCATCAGCCGGTATGTCATCAGCTTGCCGCCGGTGATGGTGAGAAAGCCGTGCAATCCGTCACGCTGCGCATGATCCAGCAGCACAATCCCGCGGCTGATACTGCGTCCGGTCGGATCATCATCCGCCGCCACCAGCGGGCGGACACCGGCATACGCCCGCAGAATACGCGCCTGCGCCATTGCCGGTGCCAGTCGCGAGCCTTCACGGATCAGGGTATCGACCTCATCCGCTGTGACGATCATATTGTCGATATCATCATAAGGAATATGAACTGACGTGGTGCCGATCAGGGAAATGGTATCCCCCGGCACCAGGATATCCGCATCGCCGGGTTTGCGGCAGCGGTTGATCACGTGCTGATTAAGGCGGTGTCCGAGGATCAGCAGTGCACCTTTGGCAGGCAGCATACTGATATGTACCCCGGCGAAACCGGCGATACGCTGACTCCAGATCCCCGCCGCATTCACCACAACCGGCGCATACAACGGATAACTGCGGTGATGACGGTGATCATAAACCTGCACACCAATCACCCGGACCCCCTGACGCAGCACATCCGTGACTTCGTGATAGGTCAGCACCTGTGCGCCGTGCTCCCGCGCATCCAGCATATTGGCAGCAGTCAGGCGGAACGGGTCAACTGTGCCGTCCGGTACTTTTACCGCGCCGCACAGCGCCGGGTTTACAGACGGCTCAAAACGCAGCGCTTCCTCCGGGGACATCACCTGTGTATCAATTCCCGCCGTGCGGCAGGCATCAATAAAAGTGGCCTGATAGGCCATCTCATCTTCCGGCAGTGTGATAAACAGGCCGTCTGTTTCCTCAACACAGTGACGGGCAATGTGCCGCAAAATCCGGTTTTCTGAAATACACTCGCGGGCAGATTCCGGATCAGTCACCGCATAACGGGCACCACTGTGCAGCAGGCCGTGATTACGGCCGGTCGCGCCGGTCGCGATATCAAACCGTTCCAGCAACAGAGGGCGCAGACCGCGCCGGGCACAATCCCTGGCCATCCCGGCTCCGGTTGCGCCGCCGCCGATGATAATGACATCGGCTTCATTGACAGGTGAATCAGACATGGGTTCCTCTCAGTCGTTTTCCTTTATTATGGTTACAGCTTAGCCGTTATTTTCCTTTCCATGATTGATAATGAGCAAAAACGAAATTAAATAACCATAATTAAGAGCGAAAAAAACCATAGTCGTGATGGATATCACATATTCGCAACATCAGGTATTTTTCTCAGAAAATACCCGTAAACCGACTGATTTTCCGCCGGTTTTCTGTCTGATTCACACCTCTGAGATTTAGTTATTGTCCCGCCGCAGATATGCGCTATGCTTTTAGCGCTAATTATATGTTTACCCTGTATATTTTATGTAACCAAAACAAAACAAAATAACTACACCCGAGTAATTACTTAGGTGATTACCTGAAATATCCGGTTATTCATCCGCAAAAATGCAAAATTAGCGCTTAAAACCCTTGGTTATATCAAATTTAAACGATCAGCTATTCGCTATACTTTGAACAGAATGTGATTTTATAACCAATCAGTAACCGGAAATGATTAGCATTTTTATCAACTGAAAGGATTCGGTTACTGATAACAATTTTGAGTACCTGTTTCAGATTTCGTTTTTACATTTTAACTTTCGATTTACCTGAACAATGGAGAAGCACAGTGCAAACCTTTAATGCCGATATCGCAATTATCGGAGCAGGCGGTGCAGGGCTGCGGGCGGCGATTGCTGCTGCGGAAGCTAACCCGAACCTGAAAATTGCTCTGATCTCAAAAGTTTACCCGATGCGCAGCCATACTGTGGCCGCAGAAGGTGGCTCTGCGGCTGTGACACAATCCCATGATTCCTATGATTATCATTTCAGTGATACGGTGTCCGGGGGCGACTGGTTATGTGAGCAGGATGTGGTGGAGTACTTTGTCGAACACTGTCCGGCAGAAATGACTCAGCTGGAACTGTGGGGCTGCCCGTGGAGCCGTAAAGAAGACGGTTCTGTCAACGTGCGCCGCTTTGGTGGTATGAAAATCGAGCGGACCTGGTTCGCCGCCGATAAAACCGGTTTTCATATGCTGCACACCCTCTATCAGACCTCTCTGAAATACCCGCAGATCCGGCGGTTCGATGAGCATTTCGTCCTCGATATTATTGCGGATGAAGGCCATGTGCGCGGTCTGGTGGCGATCAATATGATGGAAGGCACAAAAGTTCAGATCCGTGCCAATTCAGTGATTATGGCGACCGGCGGTGCCGGTCGTGTCTACCGCTATAACACCAACGGCGGGATTGTCACCGGCGACGGAATGGGAATGGCTTTCCGTCACGGCGTACCGCTGCGGGATATGGAATTCGTTCAGTATCACCCGACCGGTCTGCCGGGCTCCGGTATTCTGATGACAGAGGGCTGCCGGGGCGAAGGCGGTATTCTGGTCAACAAAGACGGCTACCGCTATTTACAGGACTACGGCATGGGCCCGGAAACCCCGCTTGGTCATCCGGAAAACAAATACATGGAACTCGGCCCGCGCGATAAAGTGTCCCAGGCTTTCTGGCACGAGTGGCGCAAAGGCCGGACTATCAAAACCAGCCGCGGTGATGTGGTCTATCTGGATCTGCGTCATCTGGGTGAGAAGAAACTGCTGGAACGCCTGCCGTTTATCTGCGAACTGGCAAAAGCCTATGTCGGCGTGGATCCGGTCAAAGAACCGATCCCGGTTCGTCCGACCGCACACTACACCATGGGCGGGATTGAAACCGACCAGCGCTGTGAAACCCGCATCAAAGGCCTGTTTGCTGTCGGTGAGTGTTCCTCCGTCGGTCTGCACGGTGCGAACCGCCTCGGCTCCAACTCACTGGCGGAACTGGTGGTCTTCGGTCGTCTGGCCGGGGAAGAAGCCGCTAAGCACGCGCAGGAAACACACGCGGCCAACAGCAATGCGATCGATGCCCGTACCGCGGATATCGAAAACAACCTGAAAGCGCTGATGAACCAGAAAGGCACAGAAAACTGGGCCAAACTGCGCGACGAGATGGGTGAGGCGATGGAAGAAGGCTGCGGGATTTACCGCACACCGGACCTGATGCAGAAAACCATCGATAAACTGGCCGAACTGAAAGAACGTTTCAAACGTGTTGAAATCACAGATCGCTCATCTGTCTTCAATACCGACCTGCTCTACACCATTGAGCTGGGCTTTGGTCTGGATGTCGCGGAATGTATGGCGCACTCCGCCTTTAACCGTAAAGAATCACGCGGCGCACATCAGCGTCTGGATGAAGGCTGTACCGAACGCGACGATGTCAATTTCCTGAAACACACCCTTGCTTTCCACAATCCGGACGGCTCGCCGCATCTGGAATACAGTGATGTGAAGATAACCAAATCCGCCCCGGCAAAACGTGTCTACGGTGGTGAAGCGGCTGCGGCTGAACAGGCGGCAAAAGAGAAGGAAAACGTCAATGGCTGAGATGAAAATGCTGAAAATGTCAGTGATGCGCTATAACCCGGAAACGGATAACGAGCCGCATGCTGTCACGTATCAGGTGCCTTACGATGAGCAGACCTCACTGCTGGATGCGCTGGGCTATATCAAAGACAACCTGGCACCGGATCTCTCCTACCGCTGGTCCTGCCGGATGGCTATCTGCGGCTCCTGCGGCATGATGGTCAATAAGGTGCCGAAACTCGCCTGCAAAACCTTCCTGCGTGAATACCCGCAGGGCATGCAGATTGAGGCACTCGGCAACTTCCCGATCGAGCGTGACCTGGTTGTGGATATGACGCATTTTATCGAGAGCCTGGAAGCCATCAAGCCTTACATTATCGGCAATGACCGCAAACCGTCCGAAGGCCCGAATAATCAGACCCCGGGACAGATGGCGAAATACCATCAGTTTTCCGGCTGCATCAACTGCGGTCTGTGCTATGCGGCCTGTCCGCAGTTCGGTCTGAATCCGGAATTCCTCGGCCCGGGTGTGCTGACACTGGCGCAGCGCTATAACACCGACAGCCGCGATCACGGCAAAAAAGAGCGGATGAAACAAATCAACGGCGATAACGGCGTATGGACCTGTACCTTCGTGGGTTACTGCTCGGAAGTCTGTCCGAAACATGTGGACCCGGCAGCTGCGATTCAGCAGGGTAAAGCCGCCAGTGCGGAAGATTACATTATTGCCCGTCTGAAACCACAATAAGGAAAAGAGAAATGACGACCAAACGTAAGCCTTATGTGCGTGAAATGACACCGACATGGTGGAATAAACTCGGTTTTTACCGTTTTTATATGCTGCGGGAAGGCACCGCAGTGGTCCAGCTCTGGTTCAGCCTGCTGGTGATGTACGGCGTTTACTGCCTCAAGGGCGGTCCCGCAGACTGGGCCGGTTATGTCCACTTACTGCAAAACCCGGTGGTGGTGCTGATCAATATCCTGACGCTGGCCGGCACCCTGCTGCATACCGTGACCTGGTTTCAGCTGGCACCGAAAGCCGTCAATATCGTTATCAAAGACGAAAAAATGGGACCGGAGCCGATTGTCCGTCTGCTCTGGATTGTGACCCTCATCGTTAACGCCGTCATTCTGGCCGTTGCATTACTGTGGTAAGGAAGGGAACTGATATGATTAATCCGAATCCGAAACGTTCACAGGAACCGGTTTTCTGGGGAATGTTTGGCGCAGGCGGCATGTGGAGTGCCATCGTTTCACCGGCAGTTATTGTACTGCTGGCCTTTCTGCTGCCGTTCGGCCTCGCGCCGGATATGCTCAGTTATGACCGCATCCTGGCTTTCTGTCAGGGGTTTACCGGGAAGGTTTTTCTGCTGCTGATGATTATCCTGCCGCTGTGGTGTGCGCTGCACCGTCTTCACCACTGTATGCATGACCTGAAAATCCATGTGCCTGCGGGACGCTGGGTCTTTTACGGTCTGGCGACGATCCTCAGTGTGATGGCCGTGATTGGTGTGTTCACACTGTAATCGGTGTCCGTTACAAAAGACCGGCTCCTGAAGTGAGCCGGTCTTTTTTTATCTGCTGTCAGGCTACCTCTTCCCGGTTAAGCTGCCAGTAACTGAGCTGTACCGGAGAAAGACCGCGGAATGTGAGTGTTGCGGGTTGCTGCGGGAAATAACGGCTGCTCATCACCGCCTCACCGTCATTGATAAAAATCTCCACACTCGAATGATCCGTAAAAATATGCAGCCGCGTCACTTCACCCTGCCAGTAACGGTGCAGCCAGTCACCGCTGACCAGACTGCGGCGGGACAGCCGGATTTCATGTCCGTCATAGGAAAAAATCAGATATTTGCTGAAGTTCAGGATAAGCGGGCCGGAGAGCCTGATAATCACCTCCAGCCGTCCCGCACTCAGTTCCAGTGCATTATCCGCCTCACCTGACCACTGACCGCCCGCGCCACGCAGGGCTTCCAGCTCCCTCACCGGCCGCTGGTACAGTTGTCCGTTACGCAACGTCAGTTCACGGGGGCAGGTCATCTGATGAAGCCAGCCATTTTTGATTGTCGGCTGCTGCATCTCTTCGCCGCCCGGTGCGCCCATCAGCGCCACCATAATACGTCGTCCGTCCGGGGCAAGTGTTGTCTGCGGGGCATAAAATTCAAACCCGGCATCCGTTTCGTAAACCTGAGGTTTATGACGGAAAATTTTGCTTTCATAATCAAAATCCCCGACCAGATACGCGCCGGGGGAGGTATTCAGAAAACGGGTGGGTTCACGCGGCATACCGCGGGGACAGCACAACAGCACCCATTCATCACCGAGCCGGAAAAAATCCGGGTTTTCCCACAAATACCCGGCATTCCGCAGCCCGCCGCAGTGGCTGCCGGCCAGTACCCCCCGCAGTGCCCACTCACCTAACTCTGTTGCGTCGTACAGCAGCACACAACCACGGTCGTTGATATCACGGGCGCCCAGTACCATAAACCACTGTCCGCAATGCTGCCAGACTTTGGGATTAACCACATCGGCACTGTATCCTTCGGGCAGTCCCAGCGCAGTGCCGTATTTCTCAAACATGCCGTCCGCTTTTTCCCGTGCCAGGCACTGCCACGATGCCCGGGAACCATCCCGGTACGACAGACTGCCGGTATAGCAAAGTGTCAGCGTGTTATCGTTTACCACTGCACTGCCGGAAAAACAGCCTCCTGAATCATAATTACCGGACGGCAGCAGCGCCACCGGCTCATGTATCCAGCTCACCAGATCTGCCGAAGACCAATGTCCCCAGCACGGTTGTTTATGCTCACACCCAAACGGTTCCCACTGATAGAACAGGTGCCAGACGTCATTGTGATAAATAAATCCGGCCGGATCATTCATCAGACCGCATACCGGTGCTGTATGCCAGCCGGGATAATGCATATCACGCTGTGCTCTCCCCTGATGCTTCATTAAGGCCTGCACAATCCCTGACAACAGTGCTGTCTGTGCCATATCCCTGTCCCCTGTATCCCCTTGTCCTGTTTTTCAGAAACTATGAAACCACAGATATGGTACAGAATGCGAGTACCAACCCTCTAAGATAATTCAGAATCCGACGGGTAACAGCGGTATATCCGGTAATTTCTTATTCTGTAACCGGTTTTTTATCTTACTGATACGTGTATCACTGTTTTATGAAAAAACAGTCTTGTGCAGGAATAACGGAACGGAGGGATACGGCAGAAAATAACAGCGTTAAACACCTGTCAGAACAGGTGTTTTTATCCGGAAACCGGACAGCATACGGCTACGCATTACCGCGCAGAAAATACGATACATCCTCTTCCACACTTTCCATGGCCAGCAGTGCATCCAGGGTATCGCGGGCTTCCTGTTCATCGATAATGCTCATCGCAAAACCCACATGAACCAGCACCCATTTTCCCAGCATGTCTGACGGCTCACCTTCACACACCAGCGCGATGTTCACATCCCGTCTGACACCACACACTTCCACCTGCGCATTGTCTGTAACAGAGTCACCCACGGCAACGATTTGCCCGGGAATACCTAAACACATAACCGGCTCCTGATTGACTGATATGTCCTTACCGGACTACTGAATTTCAATTTGTCTGACCTGCATGGCATCACTGCTGTCCACCTGCAGGTTATGGCTGCCGCAATGCGGACATCCGGTATTAAACCCGGCCACACTGACCGGTTTCTGACAATCCCGGCACCAGGCCTGCGCCGGGACGGTGGTGACATGCAGTACGGCACCTTCCGCCAGTGAATCACGGCAGACGATATCAAAGCAAAAATGCAGGGCATCCTCTTCAATGCAGGATACCGCACTCAGTTCAAGCCAGACAGCGGTGACGCGCTGCGCCCCGCTCTGTTTTGCCTGCTGCTCAATAATATCAAGCGCATTCTGGCATAACGTAACCTCATGCATCCGTCTGTCCTCAGGACATCAGGTCGGCCGGCATTTCAAATGCGGCGCGGCGGCGGCGTTCTTTCACAATCTCATCCATCTTATTGCGGTCAACCACCATTAATGCATGAGTCGGACACACTTCCACACAGGCAGGCCCGCCCGCGCGGGTATGGCATAAATCACACTTGTGTGCTTCCGCACGGTACTGCGGGATCGTGTTCAGCGCGGTGGTCTGTTGTGCAACAGGGCGGCTGATCACTTCCATGGTGCCGTACGGACAGGCAATCACACAGGTTTTGCAGCCGATACATTTTGCCTGATCGACATACACGAAATCATCTTTACGGCTGATAGCACCGTTCGGACAGACATTGGCACACGGTGCATCCTCGCACTGACGGCAGACAACCGCCGTACTGATGGTGTACCCTTTCATCACATGAATACGGGGAAAGAATTCATCTTTCACCACGGTTTCAATACCGGTTTCCTGCTCTTGATGCGAAACGACACAAGCGACTTCACATGTGTGACAGCCAATGCACTTCTTTGGGTCTGCAATGATGAAACGGTTCATCATACTCTCCTGAATGATACGCGGCGACTTCACATCCGGCACTCCGGTGCAGCCGTCCTCTGGTTAGAATAATCAGGAAATAAGCATGCATCGTGCCAGTCTGGCATTTTTTTTAATTTCAGTGAAATCAGCGTATTAATAAATAATGCTGCCGTACCGTGTGTCATAGTGAGAATATTCGTCACACAGTTCGACATTTTTGACGATAATTTTTATCATCCGCGGGTGTCATAATATATTAGGTTTTCATCCTGCTAAAAAATAGGGGATTGGATCAAACTTAAATCAGACAGCGATATTCTTTTTTTATAGAGTCATTACAATAATGGTTATTACCTCTCTGAAACTTATTTATACCTACAACTATTCAGAGCAGAATTAATTTTAAGAGCAATCCGTCCGGATCAGGAATGAGAAAGACGAAGATGAGCGGAGACGTTGTGGACAACACTGACAAGACCGAACACATACGCCATGAACGTGACCAGTACCGGATATTGGTAGATATCACCAACTCAGTGCTTTCCCATCTGGAGATGGATGGCCTGGTTGCTGAGGTCTCCCGCGAGATCCACCGGTTTTTCGGACTGAGCCAGATAAGCATTGCGTTGTGTGATAACTACAGTTCAGCTGTATATCTTTGTTATTCCAGTTATTATCAGCCCCGCAAACCCACAGAAAAGACATTATATCATCTGGATGAACTGCACCGTGATCTGGCACAGGTTCTGGACAGTAACCAGCCGATGCGCCTGACACTCGACAGCGCAACAAAAGATCCGCTGTATCAGCATGTCTGCGCGCAGGGCATGACAGAAACCCTGCTGCTGCCGCTGGCATTTAATCACAAGCCGCTGGGTGTTCTGGTGTTATCTCATGAAAATAATCAAATTTTTACTGACGATAACTGTAATCTTCTCAAGCAGATAGCCGCCCGGTTTGCCATTGCGGTGGATAACGCCGCCGCTTACGAAGAGATCACCCGGCTGAAAGACAGCCTGAAGCATGAAAACCTGTGGCTGAATGAACAGATTCACAATAACGAGAGTTTCAGTGAAATCATTTTCCAGAGTGATGCCATGCGTAACATTCTGGAGCAGGTGGATCTGGTTGCCGCCAGTGACAGTACCGTTCTGATCCTCGGTGAAACCGGTACCGGGAAAGAGCTTATCGCCCGTGCTATTCATCGCCTGAGCGAGCGCCATCACCGCAGCATGATTAAAATGAACTGCGCGGCTATTCCCTCCGGCCTGCTGGAAAGTGACCTGTTCGGCCATGACAAAGGGGCGTTCACCGGTGCGACCACCACCCATATCGGCCGCTTTGAAATGGCGGATAAAAGCACCCTGTTTCTTGATGAAATCGGTGATATGCCGCTGGATCTCCAGCCAAAACTGCTGCGGGTATTACAGGAACGGGAAATAGAGCGCATCGGCGGTAATAAGGTGATTCCGGTGGATGTCCGGCTGATTGCCGCGACTAACCGCAACCTGAAATCCATGACCGATGATCGTGAATTCCGCGAAGATCTCTACTACCGGCTGAATGTGTTTCCTATCTGGATCCCGCCGCTGCGCGAGCGTCCGGAAGATATTCCGCTGCTGGCAACGTACTTCACACAGAAAATCGCCCGCCGGATGAACCGCAATATCGACTGTATCCCGCGTGATGCCCTGGAACAGCTGAGCCGCTATCCGTGGCCGGGCAACGTGCGCGAGCTGGAAAATGTGATTGAGCGGGCAGTGATCCTGACACGCGGAAATACGCTTAATATTCAGCTGCATGAGCTGAATATCCCAAAGCATTCACGCCTGAAAACGGCGCTGGAGACACCAAGCTCACTGGAAAAACGGATGCAGACTGCCGCACCGGAGAGTGACGATGAAGAACGTGACCGGATTATTGCCGCGCTGAAAGCCACCAACGGTGTGGTCGCCGGTGCCCGGGGTGCCGCAACCCGCCTGGGGCTGAAACGCACCACCTTATTATCCCGTATGCAGCGGTTAGGTATTTCCGTTCAGGATATATTCGAAGAAGATAATCACTGAATTGATATTAAAACAGCGTGCTTCTGAAATAAGAATATATCGCAAATAAAAATACATCTCAAAAATAGCTGTCGTAATATGTTCATTTATTTTTCAGACAATACTTTTACAGACAATACTATGTGATCAAAATTCAAAAACAGAATCTGTCTGACATCATAATTAAACAAAAAATGAAAATATAAAAAAACCGGCGGTCATTTCTGAGCGCCGGTTTTTATCATATTATAACAGACGGATGATCACCCTTCCGCAGCTTCACGCAGACGGCGCTTAATACCGGTATATTCCTGAACAACATAATGCTCAGCCTGTTTCTGATCCGCAATCGGTTCAACGCGGACAGCGCAGTATTTATATTCCGGGGTTTTGGTAATCGGGCTGAGGTTTTCTGCCACCAGCTCGTTACATGCACCAATCCACCACTGATATGTCATATAAACCGCCCCTTTGTTCGGACGTTCACTGACATTGGCACGCGTGATAACTTTCCCCTGACGGGATGCCACCCAGACCAGTTCCTGATCTTTAATCCCCAGCGATTTCGCATCTGCGGTATTGATCTGAACATAGCCCGGCTCATCCGCCAGTGCCGCCAGTGCTTTACAGTTACCGGTCATGGAGCGGCAGGAGTAGTGCCCCACTTCACGGACGGTTGCCAGCACCATCGGATAATCATCACTGACCTGATCAATCGGCGGACGCCATTCACAGGTATAGAACTGACCTTTGCCGTTCGGGGTATCAAAGATACCGCCGTCGTACAGGTATTCTGTTCCCTGGTCACTGTCAGCCACATCGCGGCACGGCCACTGGATATACGCCAGATCCGCCATCTTCTCGTAGGTCGCACCATAATAGATAGGACAGAGTTCACGTAACTCATCCCAAATCTCTTTGGTGTTGTTGTAATGCATCGGATAACCCATCGCGGTGGACATCAGACTGATAATTTCCCAGTCCGGTTTCACATCGCCGACCGGCTCAACCGCTTTATAGAAGCGCTGGAACCCGCGATCCGCTGCGGTATACACCCCTTCATGTTCCCCCCAGGAAGTGGCAGGGAAAATCACGTCGGCAATCGACGCGGTTTTGGTCATGAAGATATCCTGGACAATCAGCAGATCCAGTTTATCGAAGGTACGGCGGATAGTTGCCAGATCCGGTTCTGTCTGAAGCGGATCTTCACCCATCACGTAGTGCGCCTTCAGTACGCCCTCGTCAATAAAGTGCGGAACCTCACTCAGCGGAATACCATTTTCGTCAGGCATTTTTTCGATGCCCCAGAATTTGGCAAATTTCTCCAGCGCGGCTTTATCTTCCACATACTGATAGCCCGGCAGAGTATTCGGCAGTGCGCCCATATCACAGGCACCCTGAACGTTGTTCTGACCGCGGACAGGGCCGACCCCGACATGCGGTTTACCCAGGTTGCCGGTCAGTAACGCCAGGCTGGTCAGTGCGCGGACGGTTTCCACACCCTGATAGAACTGCGTGACACCCATACCCCACAGAATGACCGCATTTTCTGCTTTCGCATACATACGGGCAGTTTTGCGGATATCATCGGCTTTCAGACCGGTGGTCGCTTCCACAGACTCTGGTGTATACGGCTCAACCAGCTTGCGGTATTCCTCAAACTGCTCGGTATGGCCATCGATAAAGGCTTTATCGTGCAGATTTTCTTCAATAATCACATGCGCCAACGCATTGATAAGCGCAATGTTTGAACCATTTTTCAGTGCTAAATGAATATCAGCAAGACGCGCTGATTCAATATAGCGCGGGTCACAGACAATAATCTGTGCACCCTTCTCTTTCGCCTTCACAATGCGGCGGGCGACGATAGGGTGTGAATCCGCGGCATTGTAACCGAAGATAAAAATACATTTGGTATCCTCAATCTCGACGATTGAGTTACTCATTGCGCCGTTACCGACCGAACGCTGCAGACCTGCAACCGAAGGGCCGTGTCAGACACGTGCGCAGCAGTCAATATTGTTACTGCCGACTGCCGCACGAACAAATTTTTGCATCACGAAGTTAGCTTCGTTACCCGGACCACGGGACGAACCCGTTGTCATAATGGCTTTCGGGCCGTACTTCTCTTTGATAGCCAACAGGCGGGAACTGGCAAACTCAATCGCCTCTTCCCAGGAGACCGGTTCCAGTTTGCCACCACGCTGACGGCGGATCATGGGGGTCTTTAAGCGGGGGGTTAAAATCTTGGTGTCATGAATGAAGTCCCAGCCATAATACCCTTTCAGGCAGAGCTCTCCTTCATTGGTGTGACCATTCGCGCCCTCCGCGCCAATGATCTTCCCGTTCTCCACCTTCAGGTTAATTTTACAGCCTGAGGCGCAATACGGGCAGACGGTGATGACTTTTTCCATCAACATTGCTCCTATATCTTCTTTTAGCGGATAAATACCGCCTTATCACCACCAGTCATGCAGGGTTTATGCCAATTTTAAATCTGAAATAAAAACCCTTTAACTTACTGAATATAGTTTGTTTTAATTTTTTTATTATGACCATGACAGGCGATGGCAGCGACGGGATCGTCAAAAATGTCGAACGCGCCTGTCCGGTGTCAGATGACGACACGGACGCAGTCACGTCCCTTCAGAACAATTTTACAATTGCATGATGAATTATAACTGTGTTAAAGAAGTACAATATGATGGTGATCAATCATCCGCACCGCCGGTTTTTTTCCGTATTTCATAACAGTTTACGAAAATTTCCCTGCTGACTGCTGATATCGGTTCCCCGGTACTGTTTTACAATGTTCATAACACAATGTCCGTAACAACGACTTAATTTTTCACGGCTCTTCCTGACGGATACTGCGCGTGGCTCCGCGTATTATCAAAATAATAAAAGAGAGATAAAAACCTGATATGAAAATTAATGATATTTTAATCGCCCTGCTGGTCGCCGTGATCTGGGGGGTGAACTTCGTGGTGATCAAAGTGGGCGTCACCGGTATTCCGCCGCTGTTTCTCGGGGCGCTGCGTTTTCTGTTTGTGGCGCTGCCTGCCGTCTTCTTTATTCCGCGTCCGAAAATCGCCCTGAATCGTCTGGTTATCTACGGCCTGACTATCTGTTTCGGCCAGTTTGCCTTTCTGTTCAGTGCGGTCAAAGCCGGGATGCCCGCCGGGATCGCCTCTGTGGTATTACAGTCCCAGGTCTTTTTTACCATTGTTCTCGGCGGACTGATCCTGAAAGAGTCACTGAAAATCAGCCAGGTGATCGGCATAATTGTCGCCGTTGTCGGGTTAACCGTGCTGGCGAAAGGCGGGGATGCAGGCAGTCTGACCGATATTCCGCTGATGGCGCTGATGATGACGCTGGCCGGGGGCTTCTCCTGGGCCTGCGGTAATATCTGCAACCGTATCATTATGAAAGAGACACCGGACTGTAACGGGATGTCACTGGTGGCCTGGAGTGCGCTGGTGCCGATTATTCCGTTTATCCTGATGTCACTGTGGATGGAGGGCGCGGACGCGATTGTCAGCAGTATTTCCCATATCAGCCTGCTGACCGTGGGGGCGATTATGTATCTTGCCTATCTCTCCACCTTTGTCGGATATACCTTATGGAGCCGTCTGCTGGGCCGTTACGAAACCTGGCGTGTCACGCCGTTTGCCCTGCTGGTGCCGTTTGCCGGTATTGCCAGCAGCGCGTTGCTGCTGGGAGAAACCATCACCATGATGCAGTTCGCCGGTCTCGGTTTTATTATGGCGGGTCTGATTCTGACCGTCTTCGGCAAACGTCTGGTGTCGCTGCTGACACGCAGACAATCTGCCTGAAGAGAGTAACAGTCAGTCTGCCCGGGTGTTTACGGGCTGACTGACCGGTAAAGTTACGATATGTTCAGTCTTTCTCTCATTATACGCTGTTGTAATTGTGCATCCGGTAATGATTGCTTCCGGTCATTATCCGGTATACTGACCATATTTCCGGGCTTATACGGCACAGCATAGTTATTTTCATACAACGATGCATATCCCGTCTCCTCTGATTCCACTCTGCCGCCTGCTGTCAGGCTATCATGTGGATCAGCATAAGTATCGTCGCAGACCAGCACCATGTCCCCTGAGTCAATTACATTGTCTGTATCCCGGTAAACATTCGGGTCTTCATAGGTATTATTTTCAAGGACATCAACCTCTGATGATTCGTTTTCATCAACTTCAGAATAAGCATCTTCAGATTCAGAATTATTACCTTCTATTTCAGAATAATCACCTTCAACTTCAGAATAATAATCTTCAATTTCAGAATAAGTATCTTCATTGTTATGGCTGCCACAAATCGTCTTGCCGAACTGCTCATCCATACCCGGTAACGGGAGCAGTGGCAGAGGACGACGAGTCATATCTATCACTATTTCCCTGCCCGGGCACTCTGATTTGGCAACACCAACCGAATTACAGATATTCCCATCACCGCTCTCATAAATATTGCCTTCAAACTGAGCATCCATACCCGGTAACGGGGGCAGAGGACGACAAGACATATACATCACTATTTCTCTGCCCGGTTTATCACTGCCCTGCTCTCCGCTGAGATGCAAACCAAATGATGACAGCATGCCGGAAACGGCAGATTTAACTGTACTCCACGCATTCAATAAAACGGACTTAATCCCGGATGAACTGACATAAGATGATTGATTGTCCGTACCAGTGGTGCCGTGCAAACCATTTTCCATATGTACAGGTATCTGATGCTGCTGTACTCCCTGAATACACATAATAACTCCCTCTGTGGTTAGTGAAGATCCGACAGGTAATCTGCCGACTTCAGAATATAGTCAAATAATTCAATAATATGACACTCTTCCGTTCCCTGAAGCGGCAAACGACTCCAGATCACCCACTCTTCTTTTTCATTCAGGGAAATCACCGGCTGACCGGAAAGCTGTGTTAAGGAATTGAGATTCAGAAGCTTTTGCAGCAATTCATTATTTTGCGTAATGTGTGGTAACTCCCCGATATTTGCTGACAAATACCAGTCGGTCTCGTCAATAACAGCCAAAGATAATGAGTAACGGCTATCGATTGTTAACATAAATGTATGCTGATCGGTGGCGGGTTGCGGCGCGTCCAGGCCGATATGGCGCAGCAGCATCATCGCTGTGCGGTGAAAAGAGGATAAATCCGGCATCTCTGATTTCCTGATTAATGAAATGATGATTTCATCATGACAAATAATCCGGATATTACTTTCATATCTTATTCATATCAAAAATTTATTTAACAGCTAAGATATAACCAGGACTCATAGAAAAATTCATGATCTTTCTTTTATTAAAGAAATTATTTTAATTAAAAATAAAATCATTACTTCTACATATAAAAGGAAATCATAAAAATGAAACCAAATAACATAACAACCGGCAATCAAGAAATAACTTTAGAAAAAAAAGAGCTGAAGGAGATGTCAAAAATACCTTTCCTTAATAAACTATTGGATCGATTAAGTGCACCGCAAAATACGAATGTAAAATTTGAAGGTAAATACGTCAACATTGACGTCAACACCATAGCGCTGGGTAAGCTGCTACTATCCTCTGTTTATAAATCTGAACTTTCATTTTGCGGATCCGGAAATACCTCTGAAAAAACAGAGAACAAGATAATAGAAATAAATAACGGTATAAAAAAATGGTTTACCCAGGAAAAAAGCATTATACCGGTAAATATTATCAAACGGGAAGTTGACCTGATGCATACCGAGCATAAAATTAAAACAACAGAAAAAAATCTGGATAAAATAATTATTAATATAGAAGAAATGTATTTCGGAAGTAACACTCTGGGAAAAGATGGGGTTAACTGTTCCACTACGTCCGTTCTTAAGTTGAATAAATACCTGACTGATAAAATTAATGGAACCGGGATAAAACAGGAATTAGATCGTGACTTTACTAAAAACATGCCTGCTATGACTGATAATTTAGAAAAAGAACTGAATAAATATATAAAAGGAGATTTAAGTGACGATCAGAAAAAAGAATTAATCGAAAAATACGTAAAGTATAAAAAACACATACTCGAAAACCATGATAATCTAACAACAATAATGACAGGAAGGATCCAGTCAGATATATACTACGCGCTGACTGAAAATATTTATAACACATTGTTGTGTGATAAATATACCGAAACACCCAGGGACTTTAATGCTATCAAAAAAGAGATAAGAGAGCAGGTAATCCTTCTCGATATAAAGGCTAAGGCTGAAGAAGCTGAAAAAGCTAAAAAGGCTGAAAATGCTAAAGAAACTGAAAAGACCGAAAAGAAAGAACAAACGCCTCCTGTAGTACCTGATAACTCAATAAATATTAACGATATCGTTTACCGTGCATTTGATTTCAAAACCCATGTGACAACATCCTATCCGGAACAGGATATTACCCATGTCATGAACATCCTGAAGCGAATGTCATAATCAACACCGTAAAACACGTTTAATACTGATCCGGTTCAGGGGGGATATTCAATCAATATCCCCTTTTAATATCAGGACTTATTCCGCGAACTTATCATCTCCCTGAAACTACAATCACGCTACATTCCGCTAACAGTGATTAACCTAACAATAATGAAATAAATCCATCTTATCCGCAGGTTACTGCTGGGAACTAAGTCAAATAAGTGTTATTCCTCTCCTGTACAATTGGATAATAACAAACTGAAACTACTTCCTCTTTACTCATTCGGACAGGTGAAATTTATGAAAGCGTTCAAACAACTTGCCGGCGTACTGCTCGCAATTGTCGGTGCCTTTGCCCTCGGGTATATCGCACTGAACAGAGGCGAGCAGATCAATGCGCTCTGGATAGTCGTTGCCGCCGTCTGTATTTATCTGGTGGCTTACCGCTATTACGGGCTCTACATCGCTGAAAAAGTGCTGAAAGTCGATGCAACCCGTATGACCCCCGCCTTTAAAAATAATGACGGGCTTGATTATGTGCCGACAGATAAAAAAGTTCTGTTCGGCCACCACTTTGCCGCTATCGCCGGTGCAGGTCCGCTGGTCGGGCCGGTGCTCGCGGCGCAGATGGGTTATCTGCCGGGCATGCTCTGGCTGCTTGCCGGTGTGGTATTAGCCGGTGCGGTGCAGGACTTTATGGTGCTCTTCGTTTCCACCCGCCGCAACGGCCGCTCCCTCGGTGAGCTGGTCAAAGAGGAAATGGGGAATGTCGCCGGGGTGATCGCGCTGATCGCCTGTTTTATGATTATGGTCATCATCCTCGCCGTTCTCGCAATGATCGTGGTAAAAGCCCTGACCCACAGCCCGTGGGGAACATATACCGTCGCCTTTACCATCCCGCTGGCTTTCTTTATGGGGATTTACACCCGCTACATCCGTCCGGGACGTGTCGGGGAAGTATCTGTTATCGGTCTGATTTTCCTGGTGTTCGCCATTATCTCCGGCGGCTGGGTGGCGGAAAGCCCGACCTGGGCACCGTATTTTGATTATGACGGCGTACAGTTAACTTGGATGCTGGTTGGTTACGGCTTTGTCGCGGCGGTTCTGCCGGTCTGGTTACTGCTGGCACCGCGTGATTATCTGTCTACGTTCCTGAAAATCGGGACAATCGTCGGTCTGGCGATCGGCATCCTGATTATGCGTCCGATGCTGGAAATGCCTGCGCTGACTAAATTTGTCGACGGCACCGGCCCGGTCTGGGCTGGGGATCTGTTCCCGTTCCTGTTTATCACGATTGCCTGTGGTGCGGTTTCCGGCTTCCACGCCCTGATTGCCTCCGGTACCACGCCGAAAATGCTGGCTAACGAAAACCAGGCCTGCTTTATCGGTTACGGCGGCATGCTGATGGAATCGTTTGTGGCGATTATGGCACTGGTTGCCGCCTGTGTGATCGACCCGGGCGTATACTTCGCCATGAACAGCCCGATGGCTATGCTGGCACCGGCCGGTACCACCGATGTGGTTGCTTCTGCCGCCAGTGTGGTCAGCAGCTGGGGCTTCCAGATAACCCCGGAAACCTTAACCAATATCGCCAATGAAGTGGGCGAACAGAGCATTATCTCCCGCGCAGGGGGCGCGCCGACACTCGCCGTCGGTATGGCCTATATTCTGCACGGAGCCCTCGGCGGCCTGATGGATGTCTCCTTCTGGTATCACTTCGCCATTCTGTTTGAAGCGCTGTTTATCCTGACCGCTGTGGATGCCGGTACGCGCTCCGCCCGCTTTATGTTACAGGATTTACTGGGTGTGATTTCCCCGGCACTGAAACGGACAGATTCCCTGCCCGCCAACCTGATTGCCACCGCACTGTGTGTACTGGCGTGGGGTTACTTCCTGCATCAGGGCGTGGTCGATCCACTCGGTGGTATTAACACCCTGTGGCCGCTGTTCGGTATCGCCAACCAGATGCTGGCCGGTATGGCGCTGATGCTGTGTGCAGTGGTGCTGTTCAAAATGAAGCGCCAGGCATACGCCTGGGTGGCGCTGGTACCGATGGCGTGGCTGTTAATCTGTACCATGACCGCAGGCTGGGAAAAAGTGTTCAGCGAAGATGCCCGTGTCGGCTTCCTGGCGGTAGCCAACAAGTTCCAGGCGATGATTGACAGCGGTAATATCCCGTCGCAGTACACTGCGTCGCAGCTGTCACAACTGGTGTTTAATAACCGTCTCGATGCCGGTCTGACACTGTTCTTTATGGTTGTCGTGGTCGTGCTGGCAGTCTTCTCGCTGAAGACTGCGCTGAAAGCACTGAAATCAGACAAACCGACGGACAACGAAACACCGTACGAGCCAATGCCGGAAAACTATCTTGATTTAGTGGCAAACAGCAAATCTGCCCACTAAAATCTGATATACTGGTGAAATAAGGAGCGGCAGACAACTGCCGCTCCTCCGTACGCAACAGGTTCAGGGTCATAATTATGTTTGATACTCTCGCAAAAGCAGGACGTTATCTCGGGCAGACCGCCAAAATGATGATTGGCGTGCCGGATTACGATAACTATGTACAGCACATGAAAAACACCCATCCTGATCAGACACCGATGACCTATGAAGAGTTTTTCCGCGATCGTCAGGATGCCCGTTACGGCAGTAAAGGCGGCCCGAAATGCTGCTGAGCCGTACAACGGACTTCATGTAAAAATACCGCAATAATTTGCGGTATTTTTTTATGTATCAGCGGCAGTTATTTTCCTGTAAACGCATCAGCTGCCCCAGACGGGCAGAGACTTTTTCGCGGGCATCCCCTTTGGCAATCCCGTTTCCGATACCAAAATCCCCCAGGAACCCTAATACCGTTTTACCGTCAAATTCACCGGTTTTCTCAATCTCCTGCTCAATACTGCGGGTGATAGCAATTTCCTTTTTGATATCACGGCAATCCATTAACGAGGATTCCTCAACGGATATCGCAGCCGCCTGCGGGTATTGCTTGGTAGCACAGGCGGACAGCAGTAAGGCCAACGGGATAATCACAGCGATTTTTTTCATGGTATTTTTACTCTCAGAAAGAAAGCTCAGACCATAAGAAAAAATGCACCGCCCGGATATCAAATACCGACCTTAAATCCGTGTGTTTATAAAAAAACCGCCGGATTTCTGAACTGTACTCCATAATGGTTAGTATATGCTCTGCCATTTCTGATACCCAAGTTACCCCGGAAATCCCGGTACTGCTTTGCCGTCAGATTGCCCGTTTTCTTCAATTTTCTGCTGAATACTGCGTAGGGGAATGGTGATTTTCAATCTATGACTTTTCATTCGCATTTTTAGGTATATACTTTTTTATATTGCAAATTAACGTAATTCATGCAATTACTGGCCTGACAACATGGAATTATTAAATGTAAATGGATTATATTACATGGCTGACATTATCTATCTAACACTAAAAGGTAGTAAACAAGGGCTTATATCTGCTGGTTGTTCCTCTTACGATTCAATTGGTAACAAATATCAAGAAAATCATATTGATGAAATACTTGTGTATTCAACCACCTATGATTTAGTACGAAAACAAAATGTTTCACATGCACCATTTCTTATGACTAAGGCTGATGATAAAGCATCGCCATTATTACTTTCCTCTATTGCTAATAATGAATTACTAGATTGTATTTTTAATTATTACCGTATAGATAAAAGTGGGGTTATGACGCCGTATAAGACAATAAGACTAACTAAATCATCTATTATTCGCATTACTAATGAGTCACCTAATTCATTAACAGACAATAACTTACAGTCAATCGAAAAAATATCACTCCTTTATGAGAGCATTACTTGCTCACATAATATTGCTAATACCTCTGGTTATTCAATCAGGGATGAAGCTATTCGATAGAGGTATGTAATGAAAATTAATGATGTATATTTCAATAGATTCAACATCCCAATTATTACTTCTCCTGATGTTCATTCAGAATCATTAATTAGTGATCCTGTGAAAATATTTGTAGTTTCTAATTATAATTGGGGTATCGGGCATACAGGTTTAGTTATAGGTGAGGGGCAGGATGCTATTTTATATGACCCCGCAGGAGGATACTCTGGCTGCCCGTCAAAAAAATGCTATGACAATATAAATGAACCCCGAACACTACGCAGTTCCGGGGAATTTTTTGATTATCCGGAGTTTGATTGGGATGATTACTTATCATTTCAGTTGTGGGATGGCCCTGATGTACAAATTATTGAGTTTACAGTACCAAGAGAACAAGCTGAAAAAATAAAATCGCTTATTTTTTCTCATGGTATGGCTGATTGGCTTACTTGTTCGAGAACAGTTTTGAGAATTTTAAAATCCAGTGGCGGAGTTTTTAGCTCACTTGAGGAAAGTATTATTTTCAGAGAGGATCCCTGGAACTTTCGGGAAAAATTAATTGATCTGCATTATCCTAAAAGTGGGGGGGTAATTTCAGGTGCATACTAAATACAAGGTATTAATATTATACTTTTCACTTTCATTAAGCACTGCATTTTTTTATTTTGAAACAGTCCATCAATATTTTTTCATATTTTACCCTCATTCTGTAAATGTTAATTTGGTTATAGGCGCTCAAACCACTTTATCTTTGTATTTTTTAATTTATTTATTTATTTTGAGCATTCTTTTTATATATAAAGCAGATATTAAAATCACTCCAAAATTTAGATTTATCATCTATTTTTTATTTCCATATTTAATTTGTATTTTTGTCTGGATTTTAAATTCACATAATAGAAACAGTGAGTTTCTGGTAAGTGACTGGCTTATTAATTCATATATTATACACTTTGTTTTTGTGATAACACTGTTGTCTTATTTTGTTGATTATATCCTTAGGGTTTTAGTTTTCAGAAGTAAAGATGAATTAATGAAGATATTATGAACCCTTATCCATAAAAAACCGCCGGATTTCAGCGGCGGTTTCTGTGATAGTCAGAGGAACAGGCTCACTCTTCGTCTTCACCTTCAAATAAGGTAAATCCGCCAAAACCGTCCCAGCCCGGCAGCGCATCATAAACCTGCTGTACCGCGCAGGTGACTTTCTCATTAACCGGCATATAAAAACCGACCAGATCCGGCTGGATTCCGAGGAAAATGACGTCCGGGATATCTTCTTTCAGTTGATCAATCAGGAAGTTGAGCGGCAGGTTATGCGTGCTCATGATAAACATCTCTGCGATATCATCCGGATCAATTATACGGATGTCACCGGGGTTCAGGCCGATATCCGCCGCATCCACAATCAGCAGACGTTCCGGTTTCAGCGCCCGCACCTGATGCGCCACATTTTCCGGCGCACTGCCGCCGTTAACGGCAATCCAGCCGTCAACCGGGTTTTGTTCCATCAGGTCAAACAGCATCGGTCCCGCAGCATCATCGCCCATCATGGTGTTACCGACAGCCAGCATCACATTTTTTGCAGTTATTTCACTCATGGGCGGCGCTTCACTATCAGGTAAATAGCCGGTTCACGCTCAATTTCCCCGAGCAGGCGGATCAGCGTGGCACTCCATTCGCGGAAGTCCGGATTGTTATCCTTTGTCAGCGGATCCAGTGCCAGTGCCAGCATATTGGTATGCGTGGAATCGATATTGATTTCACCGAAAGTAATCAGTCCCTGCAACTTACGGCGCGCCTCCCCTTCGGGAAGCGCATTCACCCAGGACTGATAACCGCTGAGCGGACAGATCAATTCCGTATTCAGACAATCGATCATGCCAACGTGGTGGCCGATTGCCAGTGAGTAATACATCACCTGCTGAGCCTCTTCCGGCACATCATCGTCACTGTCGACAAACTTTTGTCTCAGCGACCAGAAGATTACTTTTCCGTCAGTATCTGCATGATCGGGTGTCTGTTCAGGCATGAATGCCTCCTTGTTGTAATACGGTCACCAGGCGGTTCACGATTTCGCGCAAACGCGGATCCTGCTCTTCATCCATCCAGGTCTGCATCGTGCCTTTCACCTGTTCCGGTGTGGCGTTTTCCAGCAGCGTCAGGAAACGGTCACTGATTTCGCGTCCCTGATAATAACCGGCCTGACGGCGCGCTTCGCGTTCAATCATCACACGTGTTGCCAGCGGAACGGACGGCAGCAGCAGTTCCACACGCTCATCATCCGCCTCAACATGATCCTGACCTTTCAGTTTCTGATTCAGCAGACCCAGCGCCACGGCAAAACCGTAGATAGTTGCTGCCGGTGTCGGCGGGCAGCCCGGAATCCAGACATCAATCGGCACGATATGCTCACTGCCGCCCCAGACACAATACAGGTCATGGAAGATACCGCCGCCGCAGCCGCAGGCACCGTAAGAGATACAGATTTTCGGATCAGGGGCGGATTCATACGCCCGCAGTGCCGGCATCCGCATCGCGCGGGTCACCGCGCCGGTAAACAGCAGAATGTCCGCGTGACGCGGTGATGCCACCACTTTGATCCCGAAACGCTCCGCATCAAATACCGGGGTAATGGCAGAGAAGATCTCAATCTCACAGCCGTTACAACCGCCGCAGTCCACACGGTAAACATAGGCTGAACGTTTGATGTCTTTCAGCAGCGTGCTTTTCAGTTTCGCCACCTGTTCATCCATCTTCAGCGGTTCGCTGACATGATGGTTCACCGGGATTTCAGGCAAGCTCATGATTTTTCTCCCTCAATATGCAGACGGAAGTTCTGACGGTCATTGTTCAGCAGGTTATTTTTCTGCTTACAGGACGGACAGGTTTCATACATCGGCCGCAATGCTTCAATTCCGCTCTCTTCAATACCTGACGCCACCATCAGCGCCATCGCATATTCCACGGATTTTTTCGGTGCGAACGCTTCCCCGCACTGACGGCAATGCTGTAAGCGAAACGTCCCTTTCATATAGAGATCCGCTTTGTTCATTACCGCCGTTTCAAACTCTTCGGTCAGATGGATAGCTCTGGTCGGACACACTTCCTCGCAGCGCGCGCAATAAATGCAGCGGCCGAGGAATAACTGCCAGCGGCGTTCACCGCTTTCCAGGTCAGTCTCCATCGTCAGGGCGTTTGCCGGACAGGCAGAAATACAGGCACCGCAGGCAATGCACTGCTCCGGCACATATTCCGGCTTACCGCGGAACCCGTGCGCCACTTCCAGTGGTTTGAACGGATATTTGACCGTTGCTGTCCCCGCATTGCGGAGGGTCTTAAACAGTTTAAACATGGTATTCCCTCCGGCTTATTTCAGCGGTGAATGTTTGCGATCGATGCTGTACTGCTCGATCTCTTTGTACGCCACGGTTTTCGCTTTGCGTTTTTTCACATCCACCAGCGTCACGCGGTCAGTACAGGAGTAGCAAGGATCAAGGCTGCCGATAATCAGCGGCGCATCAGACACGGTATTGCCCTGTAACATGTAGCGCAGCACCGGCCAGTTGGCGTAGGTGGCTGCACGGCAGCGCCAGCGGAACAGTTTCTGGTTATCCCCCAGCATGCTCCAGTGAATATCTTCCCCGCGCGGTGCTTCGGTGTAACCCAGGGCAAATTTGTGCGGCTGATAGGTAAAGCCTTCGGTCAGAATCGGCCCTTCCGGCATGTTATCCAGCGCGTATTCAATCATGGACAGTGAATCGAGCGTTTCTTTCACACGCACCATGACACGGGAGTAAACATCACAGCCATCCATGGTAAATAATGTTTTCGGCAGATTGCCGTAATCAGCAAACGGATGATCAAAACGGACGTCGCGTTTAAAACCGCTGGCGCGGATCATCGGACCTACCGGGCTGTAATCACGTGCAATCTGCGGGTCAAGACGACCGACACCGACCGTACGCTGTTCCATATTTGGTGTGCTCAGCAGCATATCCACCAGTTGTGTGACATCCGCGCGCATCTCGCGGACCAGCTGAATGGTTTTCACCCGCTGCTCTTTGAGGAAATCACGGCGTACACCGCCAATCAGGTTGGTTCCGTACGTTTTACGGGCACCGGTCAGCAGTTCGGCCATGGTCATGGATTTTTCACGCACACGGAAGAATTGCATAAAGCCGGTATCAAAACCGGTGAAGTGGCTGGCGAGCCCGATATTCAGCAGGTGACTGTGCAGACGCTCCACTTCCAGCAGCACGCTGCGGATGGTGTGCGCACGCTGCGGCACATAAATCCCCAGCGCGTTTTCCACGGATGTGGTGTACGCCACGCTGTGGGTAAAGCCGCAGATACCGCACACGCGGTCAGACAGGAAAGTGACTTCGTTATACCCCATACGGGTTTCCGCCAGTTTTTCCATACCACGGTGGACGTAGAACATGCGGTAGTCGGCATCGACAATCCGCTCTCCGTCAACGAACAGACGGAAGTGACCCGGTTCATCCGACGTGATGTGCAGCGGGCCGATTGGCACAACGCGCGCATCTTTTTTGCTGTCGTTGATAAACTCGTAAGTCTCGGTATCCGTGGTCGGTGCCGGACGCTGACGGTAATCCATGGTGTCTTTGCGCAGCGGATAGAGATCATCCGGCCAGTCATCCGGCAGCACCAGGCGGCGCTCATCCGGCAGACCCACCGGACGCAGCCCGTACATATCACGGATCTCACGCTCGCCCCACACCGCCGCAGGCACGCGCGGTGTGACAGACGGGAATTCCTGGGTGATCGGGCTGACATACGCCTTCACGGTGACCCAGCATTTTTCACCCTCTTCCATAGAGAGTGCATAGTAAACCGCGAACTGTCCGTTCAGCGGACGCTCATCGTTACCCCACAGCACCGGCAGCCAGCCGCCGCAGCCGTAGTACAGAAACTCCACCACCTCCGGCAGCATCTCTGTTTTGATGGTGATGGTCAGCTGATTGGCGGTCTGCCACTCTTCTTCCAGCACCGCATGGGGAAATTTCTCGCGGACCTGTGCCAGATAGCCCGCGCCTTTACGAACGCCCTGAAGGGTATCTGTATAATTCTGATAGCTCACGTTTTATTTCTCCTGCGATGATGTGGATGTTGTATCAACACCCCACGGCCAGCGGTAGTCCGGGGTGGTTAATTCTGTACCTGGTAATGCACTGTCCGTCAGGACAATAGTGGCGGCATTTTCGAGCAGACGGCTGACCGGCTGCGGAATGTGGGTGCCCATCACCAGCATCAGTACAATGAGGATGGCCATCGGCAATGTCGTCAGGATACCTGCCTCGCCGCGTGACACGCAGTCAGGCTGTGCGCCGAACAGGGTTTTCGATACCATTCTAACTAACCCGCCGAGGACGATAGTGAGCAGGATCAAAAGCAGCAGTGTCAGCCAGAAATGATCCGCTGCCAGACCCGCAACCACCGTCATAAACTCACTGAGGAACACGTTGAACGGCGGCATACCACCGAGTGCCAGCGCGCCGCCCGCAAAGACAACCGCCGTAAACGGCATGGTGCGCAGCATTCCTTTGACCACCGTGATATCACGGGTACCGTACTTCAGTAACACGTTACCGGAACCGCAGAACAGCAGGGTTTTACCCAGGCTGTGGTTCAGTGTGTGCAGCAGTGCAGCCAGCACACCCAGCGGACCGCCGATACCCAGCGTCACTGCAATCAGTCCCATGTTTTCCACACTGGAGTAAGCCAGCAGGCGTTTCATATCACGCTGGATCAGGATGAAGAACGCAGCCACCGCGACAGAGAGCAGGCCGAAGACCAGCAGCAGTGTCTGAGTGAATTCCCCGCCGATAGCAGACGTGATAATGATGTAATAACGGATGATAATCAGCAGTGCGCAGTTCAGCAGAACCGCAGACAGCAGCGCGGAGACCGGGCTCGGCGCTTCACTGTGCGCATCCGGCAGCCAGGCGTGCATCGGGAACAGACCGGTTTTGGTTCCGAAACCAATCAGCACAAACACAAAAGCCAGGTGCATCAGGGTCGGATCCAGCAGCGCGGTATGTTTCAGCACTTCGGTCCAGAAGATAGCCAGTTCCGGATCCGGCATCACACTCGCCGCATTCGCATACACGAGGATGGTGCCGAACAAACCGAACGCCACACCCACACTACAGATAATGATGTATTTCCACGCCGCTTCCAGGGAAGAGCGTTGTCCGTAGATACCCACCAGGAACGCGGAGCTGAGCGTGGTGGCTTCCACTGCCGCCCACATCAGGATCAGGTTGTTACTGGTGATCACCAGCAGCATGGTGAACAGGAACAGATGGAAGAAACCGTAGTAGTTGCAGAGTGTTGCCACACTCACTTCACCATCATTCACTTCGTGGTTCATGTAACCGATGGAATACAGACCGGTCAGGAAACCGACGATCCCGAGGATCGCCAGGAATAACCCGGCCAGGCTGTCCAGGTGGATCCAGCGGTCTGCCATCAGCAGATCACCTTCCTCACCGATGGTGTAAACCATCCACAGCGAGAAGACGAGCATCAGGGAGATACCGATGGTATGCACCAGGGTGACCACACCTTTCGCCCCGCCGCCCGCCAGGCGGCAGGCAAATGCCAGCAGTGAAATCACCAGCGGCGTTGCCATTAATAACGTTAACAACATGGTTTGACTCATCTCATCACCCCTTCAGCGCGGTCAGTTGATCCACGTTCAGTGTGTTGAGCGTGCGATAGATTTTACGTGCCAGCACCGCCATGATAATCACAGCGAAAATGGCGTCCGTCGCGATACCGATTTCCACCAGCTCCGGCGCTTTATACGCCAGCAGAGCCAGTGTCAGGTGCGATCCGTTTTCCATCAGGCAGTAACCGAATGCCTGTTTGAGGATGTTGCGCTGTGTCACGATGCAGAGTAAACCCAGCATAAAGTGGCCCAGAGAAACTGCCAGCGCCGGTTTCAGATCCGCCACCATCGGCAGTTTCACCGGTTCGACCACAAACCAGCACAGCACCACAATCACCGCCGCAGCCAGCATCAGCCAGGCCGGGCTTATCACGCCGCCGTTGGCGGTCGGATCAGACAATTTGCGGAAGGCATAGCCCATAATCAGCGGTACCAGCACCACTTTGGTCGCGAAGGCGGTAATCGCCCACATGCCCAGCTGCGGTGCATCCAGTGTCTGTGACAGCGTGGCAAAAATCGCCACCAGCACCAGAGACTGAAGTGCATAGAACCAGCAGGAAGCCACCGGGCGCTTCGCCCCGATAACCAGCAGCGAGGTGATCATCATCAGCCCCGCGAGATTGTTCACAATAATAGAACCAGTCATACTTTCTCTCCCTTAACCGAGCCAGATGACGGCGATAACACTTGAACAGAACGACATCACAATCAGCAGGCCGATAACCCACTGCATTGCTGCCGGAACCGGAGTTCCGTTTGCCACGTCTTCGCTCGGCTCACCCGGCACGACTTTGCCGAACCAGTAGAGCAGCCAGGCGAAGCTGGCAACGGATTCGATCAGTACCAGCACCATGATTGGCGCGAAGATCCAGAACTGTTCAGATAACGCGAAACCGGCCGCGAAGATCGGGAATTTACTGAAGAAGCCGTTAAGCGGCGGCACACCGGCAATCGCCAGCGCAGCCACACAGAAACCGACGCCCAGCAGCGGATAGCGTTTTGACAGACCGCGCAGACGCGGCAGCATACGGGTTCCGCAGCTGTAGCTGAGCGCACCGGCCACCAGGAAGAACAGACTCTTGGCAAACGCATGGTTAAAGATGTATGCGATACCGCCGTCAAAGGCTTCTTTTGAGCCGAAGATGGACAGAGACAGCGCGAGGAAGATATACGCCAGCTGAGTGATGGTTGACCAGGCCAGCAGACGTTTCATATCTTTCTGCGGCAGATACATCATAAAACCATATACCAGCGTGATAACGGCCATCACCACACCGACCCAGCCGATGATTTCCGGCACATGGTCAGAGGACATGATACTGCGGGCAAAGATATAAACCCCCACTTTCACCATGGACGCGGCGTGCAGATACGCACTCACCGGTGTCGGCGCTTCCATCGCATCCGGCAGCCAGGCCTGTAACGGCAGCTGGGCTGATTTACCCCATGCCGCAAACAGGATACCGCCGAAGACGATCAGGCTTTGCGCCTCATTCAGCTGGTTAATCGCGCTCAGGGCAAACGTGCCGGTGCTGATAAACAGCGTTGCCGCCGCCATAAACAGGCCGAGGGAACCGACGTGTGTGATCAGCAGCGCTTTCATCGCCGAACGCTGGGCTTTTTCTGTCTGGTAGTAACCAATCAGTGCCCACGAACAGCCGCCGGTGATTTCAAAGAACAGTAACTGACCCAGAATGGTGGATGACAGAACCACGCCCGCCATCGCACCGATAAAGATCAGCAGGAAGGCATAATAGCGGCGGGTCGGCCCGTGTGCGTGCTCGCGGTTACCTTCAGTCAGATAGCCGGTGGAGTACAGGCAAATCAGGAAACCGAGGAACACCACCGCAAACGCGATCAGGGTGCTGACACCGTCAACGGTAAAGCCGAACAGCGCGACATCACCGGCCTGAACCAGTTCCAGTGTGGCGGCAGTCTTACCGCCGTCGAGATACAGCCAGCCCAGTGCCGCCGTACCGAGAGAGGCCAGCAGCGCGACTAAGGTACTCAGCCACGGTGCCATGCGCGTCGGCAGGACACTGACCAGCAACGCCCCGGCAAACGGAATCAGCAGGGTCGCCAGTGCAATATTTTCTAACATGCTTTATCGCTCCTTACAGACCGGTGAGATAGAACACGAATCCGAGCGCAGCCACGCCGAATCCTAACCAGGTCACATGATGCGTCAGCAGAAAACGACCACGGGCCAGACTGTTTTCGACCAGCGATGCCAGAACGAAAATCACCAGCAGTTTTACCAGCATCAGTACCAGCGCCAGCAGCAGACTGCCGGCGGTCAGAACGGATGCACTGCCGAACGGGAAGAAAATCGAGAGAAACAGCACGGCCACAACCACCTGTTTCAGACCGATCCCCCATTTCACCAGCGCCAGACCGGAACCGGAGTACTCAGTCAATGGTCCTTCCTGCAACTCCTGCTCCGCTTCCGCAACGTCGAACGGGATTTTGCCCATTTCGATAAAGGTCGCGAAACCACAGGCCAGCATCGCCAGGAGCGTTGCGGTCGGTGATACCCAGCCCTGACTCATCACGGCACTGATGCTGCCGATATTGGTCGAACCGGCAATCAGCGCAACCACCAGCAGACCGAGGAACAGAATCGGTTCCACCAGCACGCCGAGGGTCAGCTCACGGCTGGCACCGATACCGGCGAACGGGCTGCCGGTGTCCAGACCGGACAGGGAGAAGAAAAAGCGGAACAGCGCGAAAATATATAAAATGATGATGAGGTCGCCTGCCCCGCTGAACAGTGACGTTGTGGTCACAACCGGCAACGCCATCGCCAGCAGCAGCATGCTGCCGAGCAGCACATACGGCATCACCCGGAAAATAAATCCGGAATCGCGCGGTGCCACAGACTGGCGTTTCAGTAATTTGATGATGTCACGGTAATCCTGCATAATGCCCGGCCCCTGACGGGAGTGCATTTTTGCGCGGATCTGACGGGAGATGCCGGTAAACAGCGGCGTCAGCAGCAGCAGGAAAATCGCCTGAACTACTGCGAAGAGCCCCGTCATCAATGTAGGTGTATCCTGAATCGACATGGTTTCTCTCCTTACGCCGCAATCACAACAAGCAGAACAACCAGCGCGGCCACGACATACAGACAGTAAAGTCTGAAATCCCCGCCCTGAAGGCACTGAATGCGTTTGGCGAAACGGTTAATACCGCGCACCAGCGGATAAATAATGCGTTCATCCCAGAATGGTTCGACTTTTCCGGCCCCGGCTTTGGTCACGTCTAAGGCGTGAGCCAGACGGGCTGACGGATCAAGCTGTTTGCGCATGCGGTACAGCGGTGCAAACATTGAGCGCAGCGGCTGGGTAAAGCCTCCGGCAGACACTGACATATCGCGTTCCCAGGCATAACCACATGCCCAGGCGTCGCCTTTGCGGCGGAAGCCCATCTGTTTGCCTTTGAAGACCAGATAGATGATGAACGGGATCAGCGGCAGCGCCAGCAGTAACAGGAATGTCATCGCCGGAGAAATCATGGCCTGAGCGGCAGAATCCGGCACCAGCATCGCGCCCTGCACAACAGTCACATCCGTCGCTGCCGTCAGTGACATCGCCACTTTCGCCAGCACCGGTGCGATCACACTCGCGCCCACGCCCAGCAGCACACACACCACCGCCAGAATCAGCATTGCGGCGGTCATTGTCCACGGCACTTCGCGGGCATGGGTGGCCGCTTCACTGCGCGCACCGCCGCAGAAGCTGACACCGTATACTTTCACGAAACACATCGCTGCCAGTGCACCGGTGATCGCCAGCATCACGATGGCGATAGGACCACTGATTTTCATGATGAATGTGCCGTCATGGCTCATTGAGAACAGTGACTGATAGGTGTACCACTCACTGACAAAGCCGTTGAGCGGCGGTAACGCGGAGATCGCCATACAACCGATTAAGAACGCGGTTGCGGTCAGCGGCATCAGTTTGGCAAGGCCGCCCATTTTTTCCATATCACGGGTATGAATACGGTAAATCACCGCACCGGCACCGAGGAACAGCAGGCCTTTAAACACCGCGTGGTTCAGCAGGTGGTAAATCGCACCGAGCAGACCAATCGTCGCCAGCACCGGCATATCATTTGCCATACCGACCATCGCCACGCCGACACCCATCAGGATAATCCCGATGTTTTCCACGGTGTGCCACGCCAGCAGACGTTTGATATCGTGCTCCGCCAGCGCATACATAACACCGAGAACGGAAGAGACCGCGCCGAAGCCCAGTACCACGATACCCCACCAGCCCTGGGTTGCACCCAGCAGGTCGATACCGACTTTGATGATCCCGAAAATACCGATTTTCACCATCACACCGGACATCAGTGCAGAGGCGTGAGACGGTGCAGCCGGGTGAGCCTGCGGCAGCCAGCTGTGCAGCGGTAACATCCCCGCTTTGGCGCCGAAGCCGAAAAAGCCCAGCAGGAAGACCACTGACGCCATCGCCGGAGACAGTGAGAGCTGACGGAAGGAATCGAAATCCAGGCTGCCGCTTTCGCGCCACATCAGGAAGAAGGCGATCATAATCAGCACAGAACCGGCGTGGGCAATAAAGAAGTAAAGCAGGCCGGCACGTATGGATTTGTCATCCTGATCCGCGATGACCAGGAACCAGGAGGCCAGCGACATCATTTCAAACAGAATGATGAACCAGAACGCGTTGTCCATCACCACCAGAGCAACCATGGAGGCGATAAACAGGTTCAGGAAGAACCCCATGCTCCACGCGCCGCGGCCCAGATATTCCTGTACATAGTTCAGGGAATAGAGCGCGCTGACCGTGACCAGCAGTGAAATCACCATCACCATAAAGGCCGCGAGGCTGTCGAGGCGGACAACAAAATGGGCGAACGGGAAAGGCCCCTGTGCGAAATACGTCAGTGTTTCGCCGCTCATCAGCACCGGAACAGCACTGAACAAACCGAGTATCCCCCCGGCAATCGCCGTGATACCGGCAACATACACCGCCATTTTCTCCTGCCGTTTAAACAGCAGCGAAATAAAACCACCGGCGGTATACAGAGCAACAGACCATAAAAGTAATTCAAGAGATGTCATTTGCGGCTCTCCTGTCCTGAGACGAAGATGTCGAACTCCGGCGGCATCGCATCAACAGATGCGGTACGGCGTTTCGCACTTTCGTTTTCCAGCTTATTCTCTTCAACGAGATGGAGGGCATCGGTCGGGCATACTTTCACACACGCCGGGCCGTCTTCACTGAAATCACATAAATCGCATTTCACGGCAATATTACGGATACCGGCATTCCATGCCAGGAACGGATTCATGGTCGGCAGGCTGTCCGGCACATCCAGCAGCATCTCCTGCGGCACATACTGCTCAAAGAAGTCCGGCATATCGACAGGTTTACTGCCTGACGGGGTGATAGCCCCGAACGGACAGACCAGACCGCACAATTTACAGCCGATACACAGACTTTCATTCAGCACGATCATGCCATTTTCGTGTGTAATGGCATTCACCGGACACACACGGGCACACGGAGCATCATCACACTGACGACAAAGCATCGGCGCGGTCAGTTCCCCGATTTTCACCACATTCAATCTCGGATGTGATTGTAATCCCTGCTGTTTATGCGTCTCAGAACAGGCCGCCATACAGGTATTACATCCGATACAAAGATGCGGGTCGGCAATAACAAAGCGATTCATTCGCCCCACCCTCCAGAAAAATCAGACGAGTCATATAGTTTGATACCCTTGTTAAGCATTTTTCGTGCCATATACAAAAGCGTTTATTTATCAAAGTATTGACATGATTTTCAGGCGGAGGTAACTGTCGGTTCGACACTAATGACGACAAAAATGTCATGTTGTCATCAGATAAAATGAATATGATTAATGAATAAATATTGAACCAAGTAACTGATAACTTCTCTAACTCCCTTTAGCGATGAAGTGATGTACCCGATGCCTATACGTCAGTTATTAAATACACTAAGAAATGAATTTGTTGTTTCTGCCATTCTTGCCCTGTTTCTGGGCTTTTTCCTGAACTACACCGTCTATTTTTCCCGCGCTCAGAATCAGTTATTACTGAGCGGCGACTATGGCTCCGTTTATCTGATTGCCGAAATTTTCGCCAATATTCTGTTCAGCTTTTTCTTATTCAGACTGATTGCTCAGACCGGGCTGCTGAGTTTTAAAATTCTCAGCAGTCTTATTATTCTGGTCAGTATCGCTGTCAGTTACTATGTGATGTTTTATGATGTGATTATCGGTTACGGTATCTTAGTCTCCACCCTGGCAACTGACAGTGTCGAACTGTCGCAGGAAGCTGTCGGCGGACATTTTTATCTCTGGTTCTCTCTGCTTTCTGTTCCTGCGCTGCTCCTTATCTGGTCCGCCAAAAAAACAAAAATACAAACGGCATCACGGCGCCGGATGCTGTCCCTGTTTACCTTTATCGTTATTCCGGTGTTGATTTTCGGTTATTTAAAGCTGGCTGATGCCAATCAGAAAAAAATTGAGCTGAACGGCATGATTGATGTGTCCAGTTACGGCGGTGAACTGAGCTACTCTTATTTACCGACCAACTGGATTGTGCCGCTGGTGCAATATGCCGTAGTCAAATATGACGACACCTTTAATGAAATTGATTTATTCGATCCGGCCAAAGAATTTACCTATACCCCGGCCCCGCAAAATGACGACTTATATGTGGTCTTCGTGATCGGGGAAACCGCGCGCTGGGATCATATGCAATTACTCGGTTATGAGCGTGAAACAACCCCGTTATTATCCGCAGATAAAAATGTCATCGCCTTTAAAGGCCAATCCTGTGATACCTCCACAAAATTATCGCTGCGCTGTATGTTTGTGCGTGAAGGTGGTGTCAAAGATAACGAACAGCGGACAGTCACTGAAAATAATGTCTTCTCGGTAATGAAACAGAACGGGTTTTATTCCGAACTGTTTTCCATGCAAAGTGAAGTCTGGTTCTATAACCGGCTCGACCTGGATAACTATCTGATCCGTGAAATGATCACCGCACAAAACAGAACACCGGGCAAAGCTATCCGTGATGAATTACTGATGGATGAGGTTGATGATGTGCTGGCCCGCAAAAAACAGGGACAAAACCTGATTATTTTGCATACCAAAGGTTCTCACCATCTTTATTCCAAACGCTATCCGCCTGAGTTCCGCAAATATATGCCGGAATGTACCGATGCGGGCACCAAATGCAGTGTGCAGGAAGAAATTAACGCCTACGATAATTCGATCTTATATACGGATCATCTGCTGAATGAACTGACGGAAAAATTAAAAGACAAAAATGCCATTGTCTTTTATACCTCCGACCACGGTGAATCCCTGGGTGAAAGAGACGGAATGCGGCTGCACGGCACACCACGGAATATTGCCCCGCCGGAGCAGTTCCGCGTACCGTTTATTGTCTGGATGTCAGATACCTACATCAAAAATAATCAGAGCCTGTTTGATAATCTGAAAGAAAACAGCCGGACACGGACGTTTTTCCACCATGAATTATTTGACAGTATTCTCGGTTGTTCCGGTGTGACATCGCCGGACGGCGGGATCAATAATAAAAATAATCTCTGCTATCGGTGATACAGTACCCTCATCCGCTGATAGAGAGAGAATTTAAGGATGAGAAAAACAGTTACCCTGCTGGCGCTCTGCCTGCCGCTGTCCGCAGCAATGGCAGACGACAGCAGTTGTACGGACGCACAGCGTCAGCTGAACCGGGAAAATACCTACATTATCACCGGCCTGCATCTGAACGGGCCGGTCAAGTCCGTTGTTACCACACGCAATAACAAACAAAAATCTTACGGCAGCAGCGAAACCACCATTACATTGTCACCGTGCGGAGCCGTGACGCAGTATGAGCAGCAGATGTACTATCTGATAAGCCCGGACGTTTACCGGAAAGAACAGTACAAAACAGATACGGATAATCCGCTTCACCTGACCGGCACAGCAGAATACAAATTTCACGATAAACACATTAATTCACAGACAGACATCACCCGGACGATAAATGATAAAGGACAGATTACCGGCTATACCTTACTGAATAAAAATGCCGGTGACGATGAACAGGAGGATGCCGTTACTGCTCGTTTCAATTGGGAAAACAGCCGGCTCCACAGTATGGATGAGGTGAAAACAGACGGGGAAAAATCAGAAAGTCTCTTGTACCGCTATGATTCACAAGGCCGCCTGTCACACGTTTCCCGTGGCTCCGGTTCCTCAGAGACCCGCTTTACTTACACTGATCAGCTGTGGCCATCAGTCACTTTGATCTCTGTTTACAGCGGCAGCGAACTGCTGAATGTACTCACCGCACGTTGTGAACAATGGGATCATCACGGTAACTGTCTGCTGCAAAAAAATTATACCGCCGATTATTACGGCTATTCTGCGGATGACAATCCTGAGCCGGTCTTACAGACCATCCAGCGTTACCGTTATGAATATTACTGAATATAAAAAAACCGCCGCTGAATCAGCGGCGGTTTTGTAATTCATCACGTAATCTTATTTCACGCGGGAAACGTATTCACCTGAACGGGTGTCAACTTTGATTACTTCACCAATCTGTACGAACAGAGGCACTTTAACCACAGCACCGGTGCTCAGAGTCGCTGGTTTACCGCCGGTACCGGCTGTATCACCTTTCAGGCCCGGATCAGTGTCCGTGATTTCCAGCTCAACAAAGTTCGGCGGGGTAACCGCGATAGGACGACCGTCCCACAGGGTAACGATACATTCAGCCTGGTCGATCAGCCATTTGGCGTTATCACCGATAGCTTTCTCATCCGCAGCCAGCTGCTCGAACGTTTCGTTGTTCATGAAATGCCAGAACTCACCATCGTTGTACAGGTAAGTCAGGTTCAGATCCATGACATCAGCGCCTTCCGCAGAGTCTGTTGATTTGAAGGTTTTCTCCAGCAGTTTGTTGGAGATCAGCTTACGCAGACGCACACGGGCGAATGCCTGACCTTTACCCGGTTTAACAAACTCACTTTCAACAACCACGCAAGGTTCGCCGTCTAACATAATTTTAAGACCTTGGCGAAATTCGTTGGTACTATAAGTAGCCATGGAAATCCTCTAATTTTAAATAAATGGCACAGCCAAAAAAATGGTCGATATTGTAACCCGAAAACCGCTCACCAGAGAAGTCTGGCTGCATCAACTCACCGATTCTGTCACTAACCCAACAGAACTGCTTGAAATATTAGGTCTGGAACAGGATAAAAACTGGCGTGCCGGTACTGATGCCCGCCGGTTGTTTGCTCTGCGTGTCCCCCGTCCTTTTATCGCCAAAATGGAAAAAGGCAATCCGCGCGATCCGTTATTACTTCAGACCATGACGCACAGGGCTGAATTTGACCTGACACCCGGGTTCTCTGACGATCCGCTGGATGAACAACACAGTGTTGTTCCGGGACTACTGCATAAATATCACAACCGGGCATTGCTGTTAGTGAAAGGCGGGTGCGCGGTCAACTGCCGCTACTGTTTCCGCCGTCACTTCCCGTATGAGGACAATAAAGGCACCAGACATAACTGGCAGCAGGCGCTCGATTATATCGCTAACCATCCTGAACTCAATGAAATCATTTTCTCCGGCGGTGATCCGCTGATGGCAAAAGACCATGAGCTGGACTGGCTGCTGACGCAACTGGAAACCATTCCCCATATTCAGCGGCTGCGTATCCACAGCCGTCTGCCGGTTGTGATCCCTGAGCGCATCACGCCGGAACTGACCGCACGTTTCCGCGATTCACGGTTACAGATAATTTTAGTCACACATATCAATCACGCGAATGAAATCGACGATGTATTGAAAGAAAAAATGAATCAGTTGCGTGAAAGCCGCGTCACTCTGCTCAATCAGAGTGTCCTTCTGCGTGATGTGAATGATAATGCAGAGGTGCTGGCACAGCTCAGTAATGCGCTGTTTGACGCCGGTATTCTGCCTTATTACCTGCATGTGCTGGATAAAGTGCAGGGGGCGGGACATTTTCTGATCAGTGATGATGAAGCACGCCGTATTATGCATGATCTGCTGCCGCGTATTTCCGGGTATCTGGTGCCGCGTCTGACCCGTGAAATCGGCGGTGAACCGAGTAAAACACCGATCGATCTCCGTCTGCGTCAGAGCTGAGTATTACCACGTAAACATGGTCATCTGAAGAAATAGTATTTTACAGGTACCTTCAGACAGGTTAAATTACGCTCATTATGTATTATGGAGTACAAAATTATGACGGATTTTTTAACCTCAAACCAGGCCGCGTGGGATAAACAGGCGGAACAACAACAGGCATGGTCAACACCGGTCAGTGCGGAACTGATTGCTGCCGCCAAACAAGGGGAATGGGATGTGCATCTCACCCCGCAGCCGCTGCCGAAAGCCTGGATGGGGGATGTGACAGGTAAACGTATCCTCTGTCTGGCCTCTGCCGGTGGTCAGCAGGCACCTGTACTGGCTGCCGCCGGTGCTGATGTGACGGTGTTTGATTTTTCAGATAAACAGCTTGAGCACGATCGTCAGGTCGCTCAGCGTGACGGGCTGACACTGCGGGCAGTACAGGGGGATATGCGGGATCTCAGCGCATTTGCGGACGGTTCATTTGATTGTGTATTTCATCCGATTTCCAATCTGTATATCCCGGATGTGAATCCGGTATGGCGGGAATGCCACCGCGTACTGAAAACCGGCGGCACACTGCTGGCCAGCTTTTTTAACTCAGTTGTGTTTGTCGGCGATCGCGATGCGAAATACCGTGAAGAAGGTATTATCAAACCGGTGTATAAAATGCCGTTCTCTGAACTGACCGCCTTAACACCGGAACAACTGGCAGAGAAGCAGGCACGTCAGGAAGCTTTTGTGTTTGGCCATTCCCTGACCGATTTGATCGGCGGGCAGCTGAAAGCCGGTTTTCATCTGACGGATTTTTATGAGGACTGGCAGCCGAACCCGCGTTTTGTTATCGATAATTATCTGCCGACATTTATTGCCACTGCGGCTGTGAAGGTAAGGTGAGCACTTTAAGACTGTGATTACGGTATCTGCACCGGCAACAGGCAAAAACAGAAAGACGCGGTAAACACATCCCTGTGCGCTCAGGCGCGTCATCCATGACGCGCATGCTTTCTGTTCTTTTTTACCTGTTACCTGTGCTTTCTGCATCTGAATAAAAAAACCACCGTTCATGCTGACGGTGGCTTTTCTTTATCCCATCAAAACATTTCGCTAAATCATTTCGTTCAGAGCAAGGCGGCAAGCGAAGAGGCACGGGGAGCATACATCAGTATGTGACCCGGGCCGCTGAGCGCAGCCAACGCCGCTATGGACGGAAGGATGACGCGAAATTACGGGCACTTAAAGACCTGACCTGTCAGCTTGCTATCCACCGGGATCAGGCTGGACACAATGGCTGACTCAGCCGGGCTGCCGAGACCATAAATCACGTTACCGCCCATTGCGGCGGCTTTGTTACGCAGGTCATTTGCCGCACCGCGCATGGAGCTGCTTTCGTTACCGACGCCGGTCATCCAGTTGCTCTGTACGCCGGTGACTTCACCTAATTTCTGACATTCTGCCGGTGGCTGCTCTTCGGAAAAGCGGACCTGTGATCCGGCGGAGCTCAGTTCGTTCGTGGTCGTACAGCCTGCCAGTAATAACAGTGCCAGAGCACCGGGTAACATTTTAATCCGCATAGTTTTCCTCATTCACGGTTGGAAAAAATTTATACAGCTAATTTAACCACTTTGTGGCAGCGACTTCAAAAACTAATCGCTGAAAACCACCTGCGGATCGCAATCAGCCGCAAATAATGCATAAAAAAACCGGCACCTGAGTTTCCTCAGAGTGCCGGTTTATTTTTTCCTGTGTCAGCCCGGTAATTTACTGATAATCTTTTTTGATTTCCTGAGCGGCGTCTGAGCCCCGTTTCGCTTCTTTTTCGGCGATTTCAACGGACAAACCAATGTATGCACGCGGATCTAACATTGCTTTGATCTCTTCATTGCTGAATGCGGCGGTAATGGTGTCGTTTTTCGTCAGATTTGTGTAGAAATCCTCACCATCCGCGGCGGTTTTGATCGCTTCCTCATACAGTAATGAGTGAGCTTTATCTTTACCCAGCTTTTCCGCCATTTTCATCATCACGTATTCGGTGTTATCCAGCCCTTTGTTTCTCATGACATTATGCAGCATTCTCTCTTCATGAGGCACAATCGTTCTGGTGAGTTCTTCTGTTCTCAGCAGCACTTCGGTGGTCAGTTCCAGTGCTTCTTCGATCAGTCCGTCGAATAACATATAAGAGCTGCTGTCGCCCTCATACGGCCTGACGGCGGAGTACATACCGACACCCGGCAGTGAATACAGTTTCTGCGAGTTCGCGATAATCCCTTTGGCCAGTTTCGGGTTAATTTTGTGCGGCATCGTGCTGCTGCCCACCGTACCTTTGGTAAAGCCCTCTGAGACTTCCGCGATTTCTTCCAGCGTGGTGCTGTAAACTTCCTCACCGATTTTATGGCAGATATTCGCCATCAGCGCCAGATTCGCCATGTACTCCAGTTTATGTGTGCTCAGGTTGCGGGACGGCACTTCCATCGCATGCATACCGGTCAGTTCAGCAACCCGCTTCTGGACTTCCAGACCAATACCCGGCATGGTGTTAAATGCCCCGACCGCACCGCCCATCATGATAGTGAATACGCGCTTTTCGCACTCCCGCATGCGCTGGCTGCAATCAATAAAATCGCTGATCCACACCGCCACTTTGTAACCATAAGTGATAGGAATTGCGTGGCGGCCATGTGTCCTGCCCGGCATCACCATGTGTTTGGTTTTTTCTGCGAGAGCAGATAAATTTCCGAGGATCTCACTTAACAGCAGCATAAATTTATTATGCACTGTCTTCATCATATACAGTTGCGAACTCTGCTGAATATTCTGGGTGGTAATACCGTAATGGATATATTTACCACTCTCTTCAGAACAGGCGTTCACTAATACTTTTAAGAACGGTACAAAGCCATGACCGATTTTCTGATAAATACGGCTCATCTCTTCGAAATCGATATTCTCAATAACCGCCTTTTCTTTAATTTCATCGGCAGCAGACCGGGGAATAAACCCCAGTTCTGCCTGTGCCTGAGCTAACACTGATTCAAACATCAGCCAGGTAGTGTATTTGGCCTCATCCGACAGCAGCGCTTTTATGCCGCGATCATCGATGGTTTTACTTTTAGAATCATATAAAGCTCTCATCATATATCCTTTTATTTCTTCATTGCTTCATCAACAGCATTGCGGACAAATTCAACCTTCGGTCCGTAAACAACGTGGACGTGGTTTGCCGATGGAAAGAAGAATGCAGTACATCCTGATTCCGACATTAATTCTTTATCAATCTTATTCACTTCTGCGATATCGATACGCATACGGGTAATACAGTTATCGACGTTACGGATATTTTGTTTTCCGCCCAGCGCTTCGATAAGGATCTCCGCGATTTCACCATAACGTTTTTCTTTAATTAACGTGTTTTTCAGGTTGCTGGATTCTTCACGGCCCGGCGTTTTAATATCAAACCGCAGAATTGCCCAGCGGAAGATAAAGAACGTCACCACAGCCAGACCGGCACCGATAAGCACCAGGAATATCCAGTTAGTACGCTCATACAGCAAACCAAAGATAGTAAAATCGAATATCGTTCCGCGGATATAACCGATGGCCACACCGGCGAATGACAGTAATACGGCGCCGATACCGACGATAATCGCATAGATTAAATACAGCAGCGGTGCAATAAACACGAAGGTAAATTCGAGCGGTTCCGTGACGTTACCGAGCATGGCAGTCAGTACCATTGTCACCAGCATAGACTTCACTTCCGCACGGTTCTCTGCCTTCGATGTTTTATAGATAGCTAACGCGATGGCCGGGAACAGGAACAGCGTCACCAGCATTTGCTGTTGCGCCATAAAGCGCGTCAGGCTTGGCATCATTGCCCAGTATTCTGTACCCGGTCCCTGTTTGAACAACACTTCCGTTAAGGCAGGAACGACACCGACAAAGGTTTGTCCGTCAATCACATACGTACCACCGGCTTCGGTAAATCTGAACAGTACGTTCCAGACGTGGTGCAGGCCAAACGGAATAAACAGACGCTCACCACCCGCCGTAAAGAACGGGCCGACCGGGCTCAGGAAAACAGAAGACAGCTTCATCAGCCCCTGAACCAGCACTTCCCAGATAAACGGCAGTGTCGCACCCACAGCGATCATCAGACCGACCATGATGATAGAAACGGATTTTTTACCGGAGAAAAACGCAAAGGCTGTCGGCAACTCAAGGTTATAGAACTTATCCGTTGCCCAGGCGGCAATTAAACCGGTGATGATCCCCCCTGCTGCGCTGATATTTAAGGTTTGGATGCCCAACACCTTAATTTGTCCCGCCTGTCCCATCACTGCTGCATCCGCCAGTTTGCCTGTCAGCACCAGCCAGATATTCATGGTGATAATCAGTGACAGGTAACCCACCACAGAGGCAAAGACCGCGATCCCTTTATCACGCTGGCTCATCCCGTAGGCAACCCCCATGGCAAAGAGCAGCGGGATGTTATCAAAAATAACACCGGCAATAGAACGGATACTGACAAGCAGTGCGTTAACCGTTTCATTTCCGAGGAAAGGGAAGCGGGCAATCATGTAGGTCTGAACCAACGCCCCGCTGATCCCCAGAATCATACCTATCGGAGCCAGAACCCCGATGGGCAGGAGCAGTGTCCGGCCAAAGCGCTGGATTGACTCTCCGAATTTTCTTTTAGCCATATTTTTTTCCCTGCAACCAAGAATATTGACATTATCCGGAATACTAGCATTGCGTTTTTTAAATGGAATGATGGTACGGTTTTAAATATTATCTCAGGTCTTAAATTATGACCCGGGTCATTTTAAGGCGATAATCATTTAAAAATCATAGCAATAGTAATTTTTGTGTAAATACAGGCGTGATTATTCAGACAGATAATTATTTTAAAAACAGCAGGAATTATTGAACAAAAAGCATTCGGTTCAACTTAAGGCAAATAATGAGTTCATTTATTTATAACAAACTTTCCAGTTCATTAATTAATAAATCCACCAGAATAAAAAATCCCGTTCTGGACTTTGAATCATCCCGTTTGGTGTCATAACTGTCTGAGAAGCAAAACAGCGTATTATTCGCGTATGAGGTCAGTTCATTGGTGTGGAAGGCGGTCATACTGATGATATGGGCATCTTTCAGCTGAACGATTTTAGCGGTTTCGATAATCTTTTTGGTTCCGCCGGAGAGCGAAATAAAAATCACCGTATCGTCTTTGCTGACAAGACGGGTAAAGGAGTCAGAAAGGTTATAATCATTAATAAAAAAGCAGTGCAGCCCGAGCGAGAATAACAAATGCTCCAGATAATAGCCGACCGCCTTGCTGGTTCCCCGTGCCACCAGGAAAATATTCCGCGAACCGTGTAATGTTTTTGCACAATCCCGGATCTGTTCTTCATTAATCAGCGTAAAAGTCTTATGAATATTATTTTCGAGCTGTTTTTTATAGGACGCCGGTGCTTTTTTCTCTGCTTTATTTTGTGAGAGGATATGATTGTTAATCTGAAATTTAAGTTCTTTAAACCCGCTGAAACCTAATTTCTGAGATAAATTGATAATCACCGTTTTAGAAACAAACGTTTTGGCGACTAATTCATTAATATTCAGCCAGGGGATATCGGCAATATTTTCGGTAAGATATTTTAATACCTTCTTCTCACTGACGGTTAAGTTATCGTAATTCTTCAGAAAATCCAGCATATCCGGTACTCCCCCGTTTCAGCGGCAATATCTTCCGATAATACCTCATAATAATGATAAACAGTGGATATTATGAATCACATCCGTCATTAACATACAAAAAAAGCCTGTAACCAGTTAAGGTTACAGGCTTTTTCAGCAAACAAGTGCAGTCAGACTACATGATTACATCATGCCGCCCATACCGCCCATGCCGCCCATACCACCGGCTGCACCTAAATCCATTTTGTCGTCTTTAGGCAGATCGGTGATCATCGCTTCAGTGGTGATCATCAGACCCGCGATAGAACCGGCGAACTGCAGAGCAGAACGGGTTACTTTAGTCGGATCCAGAATACCCATTGCGATCATATCGCCGTATTCTTCAGTTGCTGCGTTGTAACCGTAGTTACCTTTACCGCCTTTCACGTTGTTAACAACAACTGATGGCTCTTCACCGGCGTTTTCAACGATCTGACGCATAGGTGCTTCCATTGCGCGCAGCGCAACACGGATACCCACGTTCTGATCTTCGTTATCGCCGGTCAGGGCAGTCAGGGCAGCCGCAACGCGGACTAATGCAGTACCGCCACCGGCAACAACACCTTCTTCAACCGCTGCACGGGTTGCATGCAGAGCATCGTCAACACGGGCACGTTTTTCTTTCATTTCAACTTCAGTTGCCGCACCGACTTTAATGACAGCAACACCGCCTGCCAGTTTAGCTACGCGCTCCTGCAGTTTTTCACGGTCGTAATCTGAGGTTGAATCTTCGATCTGCTGACGGATCTGACCAACGCGTGCTGCGATAGTCTCTTCGTCACCCACACCATCAATGATAGTGGTGGTATCTTTGTTGATAACGATACGTTTTGCCTGACCCAGGTCTTCCAGAGTCGCTTTTTCCAGCTCCATACCGATCTCTTCAGAGATAACAGTACCGTTGGTCAGGGTAGCGATATCCTGCAGCATCGCTTTACGACGGTCGCCGAAGCCCGGTGCTTTCACCGCAGCCACTTTCACGATACCACGCATGGTGTTAACCACCAGTGTTGCCAGCGCTTCACCTTCAACATCTTCTGCGATAATCATCAGAGGCTTGCTTGCTTTTGCAACGCCTTCCAGAACCGGCAGCAGTTCACGGATGTTGGAGATTTTTTTGTCGACCAGCAGGATGTACGGGTTTTCTAATTCAACAGAACCGGTTTCCGGTTTGTTGATGAAATACGGGGAGAGGTAACCGCGGTCGAACTGCATACCTTCAACAACATCCAGTTCGTCTTCCAGGCCGGTACCTTCTTCAACAGTGATAACGCCTTCTTTGCCGACTTTATCCATTGCTTCCGCAATCAGTTTACCGACGGTTTCATCGGAGTTTGCAGAGATAGTACCTACCTGCGCAATAGCAGTGGTATCAGAGCACGGAGCAGACAGTTTTTTCAGTTCTTCAACGGCTGCAACAACAGCTTTATCGATACCGCGTTTCAGATCCATCGGGTTCATACCCGCTGCAACGGCTTTCAGGCCTTCAGTGATGATAGACTGTGCCAGTACGGTTGCAGTGGTGGTACCGTCACCCGCAGCGTCGTTCGCTTTAGAGGCAACTTCTTTTACCATCTGCGCACCCATGTTCTCGAACTTGTCTTCCAGCTCGATTTCACGTGCAACAGACACACCATCTTTAGTAATAACCGGTGCGCCGAATGATTTGTCTAACACAACGTTACGGCCTTTCGGACCTAAAGTCACTTTTACTGCGTCTGCCAGAACATTGACACCACGGAGCATTTTAACACGGGCGTCGTTACCGAATTTTACGTCTTTAGCTGCCATTATTTCTATTCCTTCGAATGCTTTTATGGTTTAAGAAGATCTGAGTACAACCAGTACGGTGTAATTATGCTTCGACAATCGCCAGGATGTCGCTTTCAGACATAATCAGCACTTCTTCATTATCAATTTTTTCAGCTTTTACGCCGTAACCATCATTGAAAATCACGATATCACCGACTTTGACGTCGAGTGGTTTCATTTCGCCGTTTTCCAGGATGCGACCGTTGCCTACTGCCAGCACTTCACCACGGGTCGATTTACCTGCCGCTGTACCGGTCAGGACGATCCCGCCCGCTGATTTCGCTTCAACTTCTTTACGCTTAACAATAACACGGTCGTGCAAAGGACGAATTTTCATTGATAGATCTCCTGTAAAAAATCCGTATCAAATAACGTGGATTAAAGGTTCAGGCCGGATACTAATACCATTGCCATGTTTGAGCAGATGGGGTCAGTTCCGGACAAGTTCAAGGGGGCAGAGATGAAAAAAATACGAAATTTCACGGTCTCTGTCCAAACTGTTCAGATATCAGGGTTTATCCTGCGGGTTATCATCATTGCGCGATACAGGCGACTGATTAAGCCGCTGTGACGGAGTTTCTCCGCGGCGCTCAAATTCCCCTTCGTAAACATTTCCCTGATTTGCAGAGGTACCGGCGAACGGGTTTGTCCGCGGCTGATACACACGGATAAACGGCAGTACGCGGGACACCAGCAGTTTCTGTACCGGCGGCAGCAACAGCAGCAGCCCTAAGAAATCGGTGAAAAAGCCCGGCAGTACCAGCAGTATCCCGGCCAGCACCAGAGAAACGCTTTTGATCATCTCTGCCGCAGGGCTTTCACCTGCCTGAATTTTCTGCTGAATCAGGCTCAGATTACGCATTCCCTGATTACGCACCAGAGACACGCCGAGACAGGATGTCAGCACCACCAGCACCAGTGTCATAAACACACCGATAGCAGATGCCACGTGAACAAAAATGACCGCCTCAATATAGATAAGCAGACAAATGAGGATAAGGGGTAACCAACGCATAACGTCTTCCTTATGTGGTGCACTGTGATGTAAAAAACCGCCCCTTTGTCAGCCTTTGTGAACTACTTCTAAGAGACGCGCTGTAAATTCGATTTTTAGTCATAGATGTACATAATGATGGGGCCATTTCAGACGTTTTCAAGCGCGGCACGTAACGGAATCGCACAGGATATTTGTGATTTATCGCACATAAGAGTGATAATAGTGCAAACATTTCAGTTAATAAGTGATCTGGCTAAAAGGATTCAACGCAAATTCAGAATATCATCACTAAGAATGCAATAAACCAAGTGATACTCACTATTAATATCGGACAAAATAATATAATTGCTGTCTTTACTATTAAGTAAGACAACCATTCAATCAAAGAAGGTTCTCATGTCAAATAATTTTCGTATCGAAGAAGACCTGCTGGGTAAACGTGAAGTGCCGGACGACGTGTACTATGGTGTCCATACACTGCGGGCTATCGAAAATTTCTATATCAGCGACCGTACGATCAATGATGTCCCGGAGTTTATCCGTGGCATGGTGATGGTGAAAAAAGCCGCTGCCATGGCGAATAAAGAACTGCATACTATTCCGCGTGCGATTGCGGATACCATTATCAAAGCCTGCGATGAAGTCCTGATCCACGGTAAATGTATGGATCAGTTCCCTGTGGATGTTTTCCAGGGCGGTGCCGGTACGTCACTGAACATGAATACAAACGAAGTGCTGGCAAATATCGGCCTGGAACTGATGGGCCACAAAAAAGGGGAGTATGAATTCCTCAACCCGAATGATCACCTGAACAAAGCCCAGTCCACCAACGATGCCTATCCGACCGGCTTCCGTATCGCCGTTTATAATTCAATTACCCAGCTGATTAAATCAGTTGAGTATCTGAAAGGCGTATTTGATACCAAAGCAAATGAATTCAAAGACATCCTGAAAATGGGCCGTACCCAGTTACAGGATGCCGTTCCGATGACATTAGGCCAGGAATTCCACGCCTTTGCCATCCTGATGAAAGAAGAGGTTAAAAACCTGCACCACTCTGCACAACTGGTGCTGGAAGTGAACCTGGGTGCCACCGCGATTGGTACCGGGCTGAACACCGCACCGGGTTACCAGAAGCTGGCAGTGGAAAAACTGGCGGAAGTCACCGGTCTGCCATGTGTCCCGGCAGAAGATCTGATCGAAGCGACCTCTGACTGCGGCGCTTACGTGATGCTGCACAGTGCGCTGAAACGTCTGGCGATGAAACTCTCCAAAATCTGTAATGACCTGCGTCTGCTCTCTTCCGGTCCGCGTGCAGGTCTGAAAGAGATCAATCTGCCGGAAATGCAGGCGGGCTCTTCTATTATGCCGGCGAAAGTGAACCCGGTAATTCCTGAAGTGGTTAACCAGGCCTGTTTCAAAGTTATCGGTAACGATGTGTGTGTTACCATGGCGGCTGAAGCGGGTCAGTTACAGCTGAACGTCATGGAACCGGCCATCGGCCAGGCGATGTTTGAGTCTATCTCCCTGCTGAGCAATGCCTGCCGTAACCTGGGTGAAAAATGCGTTTCCGGCATTACTGCCAACAAAGAAATCTGTGAAGCGTATGTGTTCAACTCTATCGGTATCGTAACGTATCTGAACCCGTTCATCGGCCACCATAACGGGGATATCGTCGGTAAGATCTGTGCGGAAACCGGCAAGAGTGTACGCGAAGTGGTTCTGGAGCGCGGCCTGCTGACAGAAGCTGAGCTGGATGACATTTTCTCGATTGAAAACTTAAAAAATCCGGCCTATAAAGCAAAACGTTTTGATGATTAATATAACAATAATAAATACATAGAACATAAAAGCACGTCATCGCAAGGTAACGTGCTTTTTTATTACCTTACTACAAAAATTTAACATTTTTCTATGGGATTTTACAGGAGCACTTATGCTAGCCATCGAGTTTATTATCGTACTGCTGGCCATTTATCTTGGGGCGCGCCTCGGGGGGATAGGCATCGGTTTTGCCGGCGGACTGGGGGTTCTTGCCCTGGCAGCCATCGGCGTGAAACCGGGCAGCATCCCGTTCGACGTGATCTCCATTATTATGGCTGTTATCGCTGCAATCTCTGCCATGCAGGTTGCGGGCGGGCTGGATTATCTGGTTCAGCAGACTGAAAAACTGCTGCGCCGTAATCCGCGCTATATCACCATCCTCGCCCCGATCGTTACCTATTTTCTGACACTGTTTGCCGGTACCGGTAATATTTCACTGGCAACCCTGCCGGTGATCACCGAAGTTGCCAAAGAACAGGGCATTAAACCTTCACGTCCGCTTTCCACTGCGGTTGTGGCCGCGCAGATAGGGATCACCGCGTCACCAATTTCAGCGGCTGTGGTATATATGTCCTCGGTGATGGAACCGATGGGGGTCAGCTATCTGCATCTGCTGATGATCCTCCTGCCATCCACCTTTGTCGCCATTATCCTGATGTCCTTTATTGTCTCCTGGCTGTTTGATGACAAACTCGCCAATGACCCGGTCTTTAAAAAACGCCTTGCCGAAGGTGTGGTTGAACTGAACCGCAGTGAAAAAGCCGCTATCAAACCGGCTGCCAAACTGTCAGTGCTTCTGTTCCTGCTCGGCGTCCTGTCAGTTGTGGTCTTTGCGGTTGTGAACAGTAAGAGTGTCGGGCTGCTGTCCGAACCGATTATGACAACCACTAACGCTATCCTGATTATCATGCTGAGTGTTGCGACACTTATCACCCTGATTTGTAAGGTAGAGACAGATATCATCCTGAACTCCAGTACCTTCAAAGCCGGGATGAGCGCCTGTATCTGTATCCTGGGTGTGGCGTGGCTGGGCGATACCTTTGTTCAGGCTAACCTGGACTGGATCAAACTGACGGCCGGTGATTTAATCACGCAGCATCCGTGGCTGCTGGCGGTTATTTTCTTCTTCTGTTCCGCCCTGCTCTATTCACAGGCCGCCACTGCCAAAGCACTGATGCCGATGGCGCTGGCGCTGGGTGTCACACCACTGACCGCCATTGCCTCTTTCTCTGCGGTTTCCGGTCTGTTTATCCTGCCGACCTACCCGACGCTGGTCGCGGCAGTTCAGATGGATGACACCGGTACCACCCGTATCGGTAAACTGGTCTTTAACCACCCGTTCTTTATACCGGGTACCATTGGTGTTGCACTGTCAGTCTGCTTCGGCTTCCTGATCGGCAGTATCGTTCTGTAATTTCCTGCTCTGACAATCCGCCCTCCCGGGCGGATTTTATTTTCCTGCGTCTCTCGCCTTTCCCCGGTACTCACGTTATTCTGGATTATATGCCTCTATCAGGGAGAACCTGCTGTGCAACGTGAAGATGTCCTCAATCAGGCACTGAGTCTGCTGGAAAACCACGGCCTTCTGATGTCTGAAGCCACCCTCAACGATAACCTGGATATTGATCCCGAACGTCTGCGGATTTTCTGGCCGACCCGTAACGACCTGCTTTACGACTGCCTGCGTCACCACGGCAATCAGATTGATATCTGGCAGCGACGTGTTCTGCTGGATGAATCCCTGTCCTGCGAAGACAAGCTGCTCGCCCGCTACAGCGCACTCGCGGAACGCGTCCGGGAAAACCGTTTTCCGGGATGCCTGTTTATTTCTGCCAGCAGCGCATTTCCTGATACGGATCATCCGATTCATCAGTTATCCCGCCAGCAGAAACAAAGTGCCTTTGCATTCACCACAGAGCTGCTCAGAGAGCTGGATATTGATGATTGTGATATGGTGGCCCGTCAGCTGGAGCTGATTCTGGAAGGATGTCTGAGCAAGCTGCTGATTTCCCGCAGCAGCAGTGATATTGATACGGCCCGCCGGCTGGCAGAAGACGTACTGACTATCGCCCGCTGCCGCAAAAACGGTGCACTCAGCTGATTTATTCACCACTTGCATAAATTGCGCCCGTATTCTGCATAAAAAGAGCACACTCACACTTTTTTTATGGTTTTTTGACAGAAAGGCATTGACGCAAACCACGGAATACGGTTTAATGCGCCCCGTTGCCCGGATAGCTCAGTCGGTAGAGCAGGGGATTGAAAATCCCCGTGTCCTTGGTTCGATTCCGAGTCCGGGCACCACTATTCTAAAGAACCCGCCCACAAGGCGGGTTTTTGCTTTTTGGGATTCCGAGAGATCTCCGGGCGTGTTGAATACTGATGTTGTCTGTAAGTATCCCTTTGCCGGGAATATTCTGCAAATCACCGATCATGGTTGTCAGCAGCCTGCCCGCCGGATACGGCTATCTTTGTTCAGCAACTTGTCACTGTTAATCGTCAGGTCTGCACCGGACTGAATAACACCCGGCTCTGTGGTTACAACCTGCGTGACCTCAATCGTCCGGGTGTAGTTATATTCATAAAATTCATTTCCGCCGGTGCTGAAGAAAGGGAAGAGAGCACTTAATCCGACAGATCCCCTAAAGCCGCCTTTTATTTTTCTTATAACTAAGATACCACGTACCGCCTCCAATAATTGGAGCAGTTATTATTGCAACTCTGAATGCACTCTCTAAATCTGAAAAACAGAACACTCCTCCCTCTCTTAAAAAAAACCAAATTGTGATATTAATAAATAAAATTATAATACATGTCATTATAAACATAGAAAAAAAATACACCCCTACAAAAATAAAGAGCATCTTAATATTTTCATTTTTTTGATTCATTTTCTTTATTTCCTGATTTTTGTATCAAATCATGTATCTTGGAGTTCGAATATTCAGTGGCAACCGCACCTCCCGCGTTTCCAAAAGTACCCGGCAATTGAGAAAATCCCATATCTTTCGACAACCTCAATTGCCCCTGAATAGCACCACTTTGTATCCGGGGGTTATATTTAGGATCAAAACCGTTAGATTTCCAGTAACCCCATTTATTTAAACCATATTTTATACCACTACCGAATCCATATCCTAATCCGGAACCAAGTCCGGCAGTCCCAGCCTCCATTAATGGGTCTTCCCCTTTAATATAAGCGGAACCTGCCCCCATCGAGGCATTGATACTAACAGTTCCCCAAAAACCGGTGTTTCCGGTCAATGCACCAGTCCAATACGCAAATATAACATCATTTAAATCAACAGATTGTGTAAATGCATATTGAATACCCATATTCGCCGTTGCGCCAATAATACTCGTTGTTGCCGCCGTTTCAGGTAATAAAGGCCAGGCAATTACACTGAATTCCATTGCTGTCATTGTTTGGCATGATATCGGAGTAGAACCATTACAGGCTTTTTCTATTTCCGCTTTTTTACTTGCTTCCCAATTCTCAATTGTGTTTTTTTTCCGCGCTTCTGCCGCAGCCATCACACGGGGATTCATTGCATTATTCTCAACCACCACCTTTCCCGCCTGCGCCGAGTTCGCCGCACTCTGCGTATCACCGCCCACCAGACCACCGGCAAGACCGGATGCCAGCGTAGCCCACGCACTGACATTCTCTTTTTCCTGTTCTGTCAGTTCACCCGGCTGTTTTTTGTAGACAGATTCAGCCAGAATACCAACCGCTTCGCCGGTCATGGCGCCGGTGGCCTGTGCGGCGGCGTTTTCGCCTTTGGCCAGTGCCGCATTCAGGTCACCGTTCATCAGACCCTGTATCGCTGCGGTGGCAGCCTGCATGGCGCGGGTGTACCTGCCGCCGGTACCGAAGCCTGACTCTGTCAGATATTCTTCAACCCGCTGATTAAATTCAGCCTCTGTCGGCTTTTTACCCTGAAAATCTGCTTTGGCTTTTTCTGTTGCATTCGCTTTGGCATGTGTCCGGGTTATATCAATCACCTGAACACCTATCTCACCGAGCAGTTGCTACTCTTTCACCCGGTTCTGCTCTTTCTCTTTATCAAATATCTGATTCAGCGCGAAGTGGGCGTTATCCGTATCACGGCTCAGGTCTGCCACGTACTATTTTTGTTTTTTTAGTAGTATCAACCTTTACCTTTTTCAGCGCTGACCATTATTTTTTATAATAAAGATACCACGTCCCAGCTCCTACAAACGGAGCAGTAAACAACACTGCTTTCAATGATTTTCTTACATATATAAATGAATATGAAAACTCACCGCCCATAAATAGAGATACATAAACTTCACCTATAAAAAAAGAAAATAAAGACAATAAAAAAATTGCCCCTCCCCATAAAATGGTAACAAAAATAAAAAAAATAAATTGCTTATTATTTAGATTCATCTTTTATTTCCTTATATTTATCAACTCTCTGCTGAATTACACTATTAGAACCTTCTGTGAGAATGGCGGCACTGAAGAAAGGGAAGAGATCAAGCAGACCTTTGCTGGTCTGTTTACTGTGCTCAGTCAGATCAGAGACATCTTTGCCGGACTGAATGGTAATATCGCGCCCGGCAGTGACCGTCAGGGCATTTTTGGCATCAACCGTTGCGGCGGTGGCGTTCATATCCCGCCCCGCGTTCAGGGAGATATCCCCGCCGTGCAGTTGGGTGACGGTATTGAGTGTGATGTCATTCCCGGCGGTAATAGTGGTTTTGCTGTCTTTACCGGTAGCAGCAATATCAGTTGCCGTCAGTGTGACCGAGTCTTTCGCGTTCAGGGTGAGTTTACCGTTGTCATCCTGCGTATATTAACTGGTATAAATTTTAATCCGCAATGATTTCATAAAGAGTATCCGGTGGTGCTTGATACTTTTCGAAATCAGAATGTATGACCTTATATAAATCAGATAATTGAATTTTTTTTATTGTTTCAATTTGTTCGCACTCATTCAATGAAACAACCATTTTCTTTGCACTTGATATCTTAACCATCTCGAATAAAGTATCTAAAAGAATATTTAAACGTTCTTTCGGATCTGAAGGAAAGCCTATATCTGCCGTTTCAGGATCATATTCTAAATAATCAATTAGATATGTTGCATTAATTGAATTTTTTCCATCTGAAATATCAAATATAAAACATCCATCTCCGGGCAAGTATTCCACAGGATAATTAAATAGTTCTTTTTTAGTTATCACCCTAATATTTAAAGAGTTATCTGCTACGTATTTCCCAAGTGCATTGAAATCTATAGAAGATCCAATTTCAGGTTGTAAATAGCCATAAATGTTATTTGACATAGTTATACCTACTTTTTTTCTTCAATCCAAGGACCTACGGGCTTACCGTTTTTATCTATTTCACGATAATATTTTTTATCCACATATCCACGTTCATTATAACTAATTTTATGCTCATGTGGTGGAACTTTACCGTTTGAATCGTATCCTAATTGACCATGTGTTTTTTGTTGTCCAAAATCCTCACGCGAAAAAGTCCTTCCCTTATCATCATAATAAGTAATACTCTTAGTTCCATCTGCACGAGATACCTCATAAACTGAATTTGGTGTTGACGTTTTTGGAGCTTTTCCAGAAGAGACTACTGTATGCTCAGTAACTATCTTATTAGTTGCTGGATTGACTAATTTTTCTTTTTCAAGATATTTACTAAAATTGCTTGAACTATTTCCTTTCTGGCTGGCAGCAATATTTTCTTTGACCTGGTCAGGATTGGCTTTCGGCTGACTGATAACTTTATTAGTATTATTACTTACCTTACCTTGGGTTAATTTACTAAAGATCATGCCAGACATAAACTTAGCAAACTCTTCCTTACTAGCCCCGTTATCTACCAAATTCATCATACCATTGACATCAACCGGAGCCATAATTGAACTTATGGTATCATCCTTTAACATCAGTTCCTTAATTTTGTCATTACTCAATCCCTGGGCCTTCCAATCAGCTATTCGCTCACTGCTTCTGATTGCGGAAAAATAAGGATTCCGGATTTCCCCCATAGGAGTCCAGTCACTCCCTGACAACCGGTAAATATCACCCACGAGATTGAATCCGGTATCACTTAACTTTTCACCTGTCTCAATACCAGATAACATTCTGTTTGCATACTCTGTTACCAAATAATCAAATTCATCCCTTGTTAACTGACCAGACTGATAGAGTGCAACAAGATTCTCTCCTGCTTCTTTTTCTTTTATTCGATATTCATTGCGCGTATTCCGCTCACAGTCAGGCGATCCATTACAACGAACAAACTTCTCCTGTAGTTCATCTATGCCGCCAATACCCGCTTCTTCCAATTTCTTATGAAGAGCTTTACCTTTTTCATCTAAACTTTCGACACCATATTTATTCGAAAGTAAATTATTCTCAACCGTCGTTTTCCCCGCCTGCGCCGAGTTCGCCGCACTCTGCGTATCACCGCCGACCAGACCACCGGCAAGACCGGATGCCAGAGTAGCCCATGCGCTGACATTCTCTTTTTCCTGTTCGGTCAGTTCGCCCGGCTGTTTTTTGTAGACAGATTCAGCCAGGATACCGATAGCTTCGCCGGTCATGGCACCGGTGGCCTGTGCGGCGGCGTTTTCGCCTTTGGCCAGTGCCAGCGCCGCGTTGGCGATGCCGTGGGCGATGGTGCGTTTCAGATTGGCGTCGGCGTCATCATCCGGGATCAGGTTTTTGATTTCATTGGCAATAAACGGGGCCGCGCCGTTGGCCAGTGCCGCATTCAGGTCACCGTTCATCAGACCCTGTACCGCTGCGGTGGCAGCCTGCATGGCGCGGGTGTACTTGCCGCCGGTACCGAAGCCTGACTCTGTCAGATATTCTTCAACCCGCTGATTAAATTCAGCCTCTGTCGGCTTTTTACCCTGAAAATCTACTTTGGCTTTTTCTGTTGCATTCGCTTTGGCATGTGTCCGGGCAATATCAATCACCTGAACACCAATTTCACCGAGTAGTTGCTGCTCTTTCACCCGGTTCTGCTCTTTCTCTTTATCAAATATCTGATTAAGGGCTGAGTGGGCGTTGTCCGTGTCACGGCTCAGGTCTGTCACATCCTGTTTCTGGTTTTCCGTGTCGCGGATTATCCATTTACCGTCCGAGACCGCCGCATGAGTGGTGTTACTGCTGCTCTCTTTTTTATTATCCGCCACAGCCAGCGCACTGCCGAGGTTGGATACCAGGTTACCGCCGACAGCGCCGCCGGAGCTCAGGCTGCCGCCCTGGTGCTCCACCTGATATTCCGCTTTGTTTTCCAGATTGTTAAAGCCCAGCGTGCCGGTGTCGAGGGTATTTTTGTCTTTATCTGCCGCTGAGGCAATCACCGCACCGTCAAGCTGCGTGTGTTTGCCGACAGTAACCTCAAAGCCCTCTTTTCCGGCATAAATACCCGTCTGGTTCTGTACTGATTCGTATTCACTGTGCATCTTATCGCGGCTTGCCGAGATATTCAGTGAACCGCTGCTCAGACCGATGCTTCCCCCGGCACTGAGACTGGTTTGTTTCGCGTCGTAGTTATCAACCGCCTGCTCACTTTGCAAGGTCAGGTTGCCGCCGGTATTGACGATAACTTTTTCACCCTGTGCCTGTGCGCCTTTCAGTGTGGTGTCGTTGCCGCTGTTAATCGTCAGGGTTTTGCCCGCGTTCACCGTGGTATCGGTGGCAAACTGGCTGTTACCTTTTTCGAACCCTTTGCCCTTATTCACACTCGCGTTAACATTCAGACCGCCACCGTTTGAACCAAAGGTGATGCCCACTCCCACCGAGCTGCCTTTGCTGCTGTTTTTGCCGTCCACAGTCTGTGTGTTCTGCGCCGAAGTCAGGGCGATATCATTCTCTGCCTTCAGGGTGAGATTGCCGCCCGCCTGTAACTCACTGCCGGTGACGGCGATATTACCGCTGTCCGGGGTTTTACCGGTGGCGTTAATGGTCAGATTATTCCCCGCACTGACACTGCTGCCCTGTGCGGTGGTCTGCCGGGTGGCTGTTTCGGACGATGAGGAACTGCTGCCGTAAGACAGATTCACGCCGAACGCAGAGCCAGCATCTCCCTGAACATCGGCCAGACGACCGGCTTCCAGCGCCTGGGCGCCGGATAGTCCTGCCTTGATATTCTGCAGGGCTTTCACGCGGCCGTTTTCCGTTTCTTTTGCGTCATCCGCTGTCTGCACTGCCGTATTCAGTGCTCCGCCTGCGGCACCGCTCAGCGCCAGCGTCAATCCGCTCTGCTTCTGTTCGGTTTTTGTCAGCTCGGTGTGCGTGTTTTCAGCGGCGGTGACCGCAACGGATTGTCCGGAAAGACGGATATCTTTTTTCGCCACCACATCACTGCCGTGAACAGAGAGATTCTCCCCGGCGGTCAGGCTGACATTCCCTTCTGTGCTGCCCAGCGTGCTGCCTTTGCCGTAACGGCTGTCGCTGTCGGTGGTCTGTTTCATTTCCTGTTTGCCGACGGTAAAACCGATACCGCCGGAACTCATCAGTCCGGATTTTTTCTCCTCGCGCAGATGCGTTTCCTCACGGGCTTCATCCGTGGTGGTGACTGTGATATTTTTCCCGGCCGTGGCGGTCAGGTCGTTATCCGCAATTACCTGACTGCCCTCAACGGTAAGATTATTACCGGCTTTCAGGGTGACGGTATCGCCGCCGAACTGACTGCTGACCGCATCGGTGCGGTGTACTTCGTCGTGGGTTTCCAGTGATGAGGCGGAGAGCAGACCTTTGCTGGTCTGTTTACTGTGCTCAGTCAGATCAGAGACATCTTTGCCGGACTGAATGGTAATATCGCGCCCGGCAGTGACTGCCAGGGCATTTTGGGCATCAACCGTTGCGGCGGTGGCGTTCATATCCCGTCCGGCGTTCAGGGTGATATCCCCGCCGTGCAGTTGTGAGCCGGTATCCGTCTGCGTGGTGAGGTGACGATAATTATCATTACCCCAGTCGCCGTTTTCAGTCCGGGTGGTGGTGACGGTGCCCAGCGTGATGTCATTCCCTGCGGTAATGGTGGTTTTGCTGTCTTTGCCGGTAGCGGCAATATCGGTCGCGGTCAGTGTGACCGAGTCTTTCGCGTTCAGGGTCAGCTTGCCGTTATCCCCCTGCACATAAATGCCCGCGATGCGGTTTAGATGACGGTTATCCGCATCCCCTGTCAGGGTGGTTTCACTGCGGATGTTCTCCGCATTCACCGTCAGGGAATCGCCGCCGATGAGTGTACCGCCGAGGTTATTCAGGTCACGCTGTGCATTAAGCAGCACATCATTACCGCTGACCGTCCCCTGATTGAGAATGTCCACCGCATTGATGGTCAGTGAGTCTTTACTGAGGACAGAGCCGCTGTTAACCAGTTGTCCGTTCACGGTAAATCGGGTGCTCTTACCGGCCAGCAGTGCGCCGTCACCGGTTAAATCCCCCGGTTTCACCCGGGCATAGACCTGCGGCACGAGGACTTTCTCGGTGCTGCCGTCCGCCAGCGTGACAGTTTTCTCAACCAGCCACACCATGTCGCCGGTCAGCAGCGCCATCTGCTCTGCGGTCAGCGCCACGCCCGGGGTCAGGTTATATTTTTTGCCGAAGATGATGCCGTTATCCATCAGCGCTTTGAATTGTTCTTCGTCGTTGCGGTAATTGCCGAGATAACGCTGCCCGGAGAGTGTCACGATCTGGTCAGTAATAAGCTTCTGCTCGTAATAACCATCACCGAGGCGTTTGTGCATCTGACTGTGATCACTGAGCAGCGACTGCTGCATATAATCAGTGCCCAGCCATTTTTTGCGGTTGGTAAAACGCGGGTCAGTTTCCACCAGATACTGACTGTCGCTGCCGGGTTTCACATTAAACAGGCTGTTGTCTGGCAGCGTTATCGTGTTATTACCGGTGCGGATCACGGTGTCTGCTGTGGTGCCGCCGGTTTCTCCGATCACCGGTACATCAATGATCGCCGGAGATGTGCGCCCGGAGGTATCCACCGCCTGAATGTCAGTCTGTGCATTCATTTCCCATTTATGCACGCCAAGGTCGGTATCGGTGACGACCGGGGCTGGTCTGTAATCACTGTGGTCTCTTCCCTGATAAGTTTTTGGAGCACCAATAGGTCGTGGTTTTTTCTTTGGACTCCAGTAAACCTGCTTGCCACGATCAGTAATAATATGCACACCTTTGGTGGCAATATTCTGCAAATCAGTGATTGTACCAGCCAGTTGCCCGCCCGCCAGGACACGACTGTCTTTGTTCAGCAGTTTGTCACTGTTAATCGTCAGATCCGCACCGGACTGAATAACACCCGGTTCAGTGGATACCACCTGTGTTTCCTGAATTACCCGCGTGTAGTTGTATTCATAAAATTTATTGCCTCCGGTACCGTCCGGCATAATAGCGTCATGCACGCCATATTTATTCTTACGGCTGGTATCAATATCCTTCCAGTCATAGCGCTGTGTCTGCCCGCTCAATACCCCCTCATGGTGCTGAGACCGCTCAATTTCCACCACTTCTGTCACCAGGTTGGTATTGATATTATTGATTTCCCGGATATTCAGCGTCATATTCCCCTGCGATTCCAGGGTGGAGCCGGGGTTATTAAACAGGTCAGCACTGCCAGTGGCGCGGTAGTCCGCATCCAGATTACGGCCGATACTGAGCAGTCCCTGGCTGTAAATCAGGCTCTGTCCGGTGTTGTTCAGCGTACCGGTACCGATATTCAGGCTGTTGCGGGCTGCAATCACCGCTGAACGGGATTTGTCTGCGGCTGCGGAGTTATTGAGAGTATCAGCCTGAAGCGCGATATCATCACCGTAGATCCGTCCGGTGGCGGTATTGTCCAGCGTGTTGGTGCTGATACGGGTATTGATGCCGTCAATCAGTCCGGTGTTGGTGAGGGTGTTTTTAACCGTCAGCGTGGTGTTGTCCGCACTGATTTCCGCATCGCGGTTATTGGTCAGATCTGAGGTTTTAATCGTGACCGCATTGCCGCCCTGAATCAGGGCCTCATTCTGCACACCGTTTTTCACAATCATGGTCAGGCTGCCGTTGGCCTGTACTTTTTTCCGGTTGGTGAACGCATCATTCAGGGACAGTGACATATCCCCTGACGATAGCACATCACCGTCGCCACTGAGGCTGCCGCTGGTGACCGTCAGGTTCTGACCGGCAATCAGTGTGCCGCCGGTGTTGGTGAGGGTATTGGTGGTCAGAGCCGCGCTTTCATGTCCGGCAACCGTGCCCCGCGTGTTATCCAGTTCACGGGCGGCGAGTGTAAGCTGCTTGCCGCCGCGCAGTTCTCCGTCACGGTTATCGGCTTTTTCTGTCACCGTCAGGGTGGCATCGCCGCTGCCCTGAAGTTTTCCGCGCTGGTTGCTCAGTGTCTCTGCTCTGAGGGTCAGATGTTGTCCGGCGATCACTCCCTGTGTGTTATCAAGGGCATGCTGTACCGCCAGTGTCAGTGCACCGCTGTCGCGCTGCACCATTTTTCCGTCACGGTGAGACAGGGAATTCATTTCCCCGGTGATAGTGCGGGCTGAGGTTTCACTGTTATCCAGTTGATAGTTGCCGCCTTTCATCATCAGCTGACCGTTGGAAACAATCACACCGTTTTGTCCGGTGAAATCCGGCGTGGTGATGCTGACCGTACCGGTTCCGGCGTGCTGAATGCGACCTTTTTGGTTATCAATTCTGTCTGCATTCAGCGTGATATTGTTGCTGTTGGCGGCGATCGTGCCGTCTTTATTGATGATCCCGTCTTTGTGGTTCAGTTTCAGATCATCTGTACTGATCTGAATTATCTGTCCCTGTGTGTTATCCAGTTTGCGGGCGGTCAGTTGCAGTGCGCCGGCGGTCAGTTTGCCGCTGCGGTTATCAATACCGTCCGGCGCAACTGCCGTCAGCGTGCCGGAGGCGGAAACGTCCGCATTTTTCAGGTTCAGTCCGGAGGCGGAGGTCAGCGCCATGTCTTTCGCTGCTGTGCGGCTGTTTTCCAGCGAGATGTCTGCTGCGGTGACCACCATACGGTCATGCGCCAGCTGTTGTCCGTTAAGGGTGGCACCTTTCGCGGCGGTCAGGGTCATATCGCCGGTCTGTGTCAGCCGCCCGTCTTTATCCGCTCCGGCCGCCATCACGGCACCTGCGGCATTGTTCAGCGCCCGGCTGTCTGAGGTGATATTATGTCCCGCCAGGATCTGTTTTTGGTTATCCGTATCCCCGGCGGTGTTAAGCTGAATATCCCGCCCGGCACTGACTGTACCGGTATTGGTGATATTATCAGTCAGTGTCGCTTTCACGTCCGTTGCTGCAGTAATAATACCGCTGTTCTGTAATTTGCCGTCAGCGGACAGGCTCAGTTCCCCGACCTGAGCCCCGATAGTGCCCGCATTGCGCACACCGACGCCGTGTTCGGTGCCGACCAGTTTAATTTTATTGCCATACATACCGCCGACCGCCGCCACATCCAGCGCAAAGGCCGGGGTGGTGCCGTCAGCCGCTTTTTGTGTCACCACATTACCCTGCGCATCCGTGATGTTGCGCCCGGTGGTGATGGTCAGATCCTGTGCATGCAGTTTGGCGTTCACTTCCACCGCACGGCCTATCAGCCGGGTATAGTTGCTCTGCGCATCATTCATTCCTTTGCCGGTAATGGCTATCTGCCCTTTATCGACATCAAAGCCTTTGACCCGGCCCTGTTCCAGTAAAGCTTGTGCAGCAGCCATGGTGGTCTGTCCGGCATTGATAAAACCACAGCCGTTACAGGTGATCCCCGCCGGGTTGGCGATGATCACATCCGCCCGTTTCCCGGCCACTTCGACAAAACCGTTAAGCTGACTCGGATTAGCGCTGTTGACCTCATTGAGGATAATGTTCGCCTCACCCTTTGCCACCCACGGGTTGGCAGTGACCAGCCCGCCCAGTTGTGTCTGCGTGTTGACCGCACTGTTGTTGAGGATCGCGCCTTTCTGGTCAACATCAAACTGACTGTACTGGTTACGGGATACACCGTCACTGTTCGGCGCCTGAATATTGACCTGCGGCGTACCGTTGGCGGAGGAGATCACGGTCGGCTGCTGATTACCGGGAGCGGAGCCGTCCGCCACAATGCCGCCCGCCGTCACCGGCAAGGCAATCCAGCCGAGCAGCAGCATCATACTGAGCCGCAGCGGAGAAATTACCGCAGTCAGTGAGGTAATGTCCGCGCTGTTCTGTGTGCGGGATTTGTCGCTGCTGTGATTGTTTGCCAGTTCGGATACCACCATCATCATCTGGCGGGCTTTGTTAAAAATAATCCGGTAACAGTGTTTGTTCATAATCTCAGTTCCCTGAAAATCGGGTAATCATCCGTACAGCAGGCATCAGTACTGCCAGCTCACATTAAAATTGAAGACAGCATTGTCAGTTTTGAATCCGTCCGGTTTTGCGAACGGCGTACCGACCGAAAAATCATACGAAAGCCCCGCCGGGCTCAGCGCCCCGCGCAGGCCGAACACGCCCCCCGCGAGTGTCCGGCCGATCAGCCAGTCGCGGTTATGGCCGTCGACACGGCCGTAATCCGCACCGATATACAGTTGCTGCTGCGGCAGCGGCGTGTTCCAGGAGAGGGTGTTGCGGAAATACCAGCCGTCATCACTGCTCAGCGTCCGTTCGCCGTCAAAACCACGGACGCTCCAGCGGTTGCCGATGGAAAACTGATCCTGCGGGGTCAGCGGAGTACCGCTGAGCTGGCGCAGGTATTCGCCCTGATACTGAAACTGCTGTTCACCCAGCGCAAAGGGTACAGTCAGAGAGGCAGAGAACTGTAAAATACGGGAGAGCGCCGTGGCGTAATCGTCGCTGCCTGCGGGACGGTACTCCTCCCACGCAGGCATCGCGCCGAACCAGCGTGTACCGCGCTGATAACTGACACCCGCATCAAGAACCGATGTCCCGATGTACTGCCGGTGATCCAGCCCGATTTTCCAGGTGCTGGTGCGGCGTTTCTGGTTCTCAATTTCAGTTTCCTGAATATAGTTACGGGTCTGGCGGAGATTCACGCCGTAGTTCAGCGTGGTTTTGGCCGTCGCGTCGCGGTACAGCACATTACTGAGCTGCGCATTGAGGGTTTCACTGCGGCCTTTGTAACGCGCGTCGCCGTTGAGCAGTGCCACGGTCTGCACGTAATCGTATTTGCTGCCGGTCAGGGCAAACTGCCAGTAACCGACCGGCACCGAATAGTGGGCACTGTAGTTGGCGGATTCTTTCCCGCCGGTAAACAGCAGGTCACGGGTAGCGGTCACATAAAACAGGTCACTTAGGGAAAGCGGATTATCCAGTGCGAACATCAGCCCGCCCTGATTTTTCCCGGTACTGTCCGTACCGGAGTTGTCTACCCAGGCATTGAGCCGCCATATTTTTTTCTGTTTGCGGGTGATAACGATATCACTTTCACCGGGTTCATCACCGGGCACAAGCTCCATTGAGGCTTCCACGGTCGGCAGACGCTGTAAGTTTTCCAGTCCCTGTTCGATATCCCGCAAATCAAGAACGTTGCCTTCGCGGGCAGGCATGGCGGTGTAAAGAGTGGCGTACTTATCTGAATCATCCGTGAAGCGCACCTGGCGCACACGGCCCGGAACCACAACCAGCGACAACTTCCCCTGTGTCAGATCCTGCTGCGGCGCCAGCACCCGGGTGGTGACCCAGCCGTGGCTGATCAGGCGGTTCTGTATATCAGACATCAGCAGATTAATGCCCTGCACACCGAGGCACTGTCCCGCGCCCTCATTGGCCAGACGCTGTAACGGCAGCCAGTGCGGCAGGGATTGCGTCCCGCTGACTGTCACCTGCTGAATATCAAAGCAGGGTGTTTCCTGCGGAAACGTAAGCTTACCGGCCGGGGCTGCGGGGGCTGCCAGACGGACATCCGGCGCCTTTGCACCAAATTTTTCTTCCAGTGCATCCTGCTGCTGTTGCTGATGGATAAACTGCTGATCACCGGGTGCACTGAAAGCAGAACCGGTCACAAAAATAAGCACCGCGCCGGGTAAGATGCGGTTGGTCACTCTGTTTTTCATATTATTCATAATTAAATAACGGCGCGGAGTATTGCCGGAAAGCGGATGCGGTATTGCACTAAGTGAAATTTTACCGGAGGAAACCGGATGCGGGAAAGTGAAAATACGCACAAATAGTTAAAAAAAGATAATATGTCGCCAATATGAACATCAGGATATTTTACAGTCATATTCAGTGTAAACAGGAAAATGACAGAATACGTCACTAATACTTATATATTAATTCAGTGAAATCAGAAAATTAACTGATGGATACATATATTACGGCGACACGGTTAATCCGCACATTTGTGCTTCAGCTGATATCTGCGCACCGGGGTACTTCCACCACACCCCGGTACTTTCAATAACAAAGCTCTGCTATCAATCTTCAGGTATATTTTGTGGTTAAATAATTTAATATTTCTTATACCCTCAGATTATTTCATTACTATTCTTAAATTGTTACACATTAATCTCTCATTACAACAGGGATGAGTAGAGACGTTACCCTCTGCGTGATATTTTTTATCAGCAGGCTATATATCCGATATATCACCGGAAGACGGTATTTTCCCGGGTTCCTCATTATTTTACTGTCAATTAAAAAATATTATTCCGTTTTATTTCCGGACGATTTTTATATAGCCCGCAGCACGACATTAAATCTGATAAATAATTTAAATTCGCTTCTTATAGCAAGGATTTGGATATGACATTTAATAATTCAGTG
>OJJS01000009.1_pt1 | contig 95338 bp, 84 predicted proteins | sample 1596371 | NCBI WGS metagenome assembly OJJS01 (sample SAMEA4350116, study PRJEB24818) | metagenome | biome: human; feature: gut; material: faeces | place: Denmark | collected 2013-09 | reverse complement strand
CTATATCCGGAGCTGACCACCTTCTTCAGACCGGCACTGCTTGCAAGGATGGAAGTGATCCCGTTCCTGCCGCTAAGTGACGAAACACTGACACGGATCATCCGTTTCAAACTCGGCCAGCTGGAAACACGGCTGGTGCAGCGTTTCGGTGCTCAGGTCACCATTCATGATTCCGTTTATCAGGCCATTATTCAGCGCGCCAACCGGGCTGAAAACGGTGCCCGTATCCTGGAATCGGTGATTGACGGCCACTTACTGCCGCCGCTTTCCCTGTTGCTGCTGAAACACACGGCAGACGGAAAAACGATCCGCCATATCACCCTGTCTGCAACCGGCGATGAATTCACGGCTGAGGTGGATACGGAATAATGAGGAACCGACTGAAAAATGCGCTGTCACTGATGGACTGCCAGACCACCGAATCGCTGATATCGCAGTTTCTGCCGCACTGTTTTTCCCGCAGTTCCCTGAGCGCTCTTGCTGTGATGGTGCTCAGCCCGCGGGATAACCGGCTGCTCAGTTACTCTGTCGACTATGCACAACCGCAGGTCACCACCGGCCTGCTGGATACAGATGCATCGGATATCCGCCAGCCGCTGGTTCAGGTGACATTCAGCCGGACACCCACCTGCTGGGAAAACCTGTCACAGGGCAGCCATCTCGAAGACAGCAGCCTGAAGACATTTATCCGCGGGCTGCCTGCAAATACCGGTATACACGGGTTCCCGTTCTGCGATCACGAGGGTAAACCCGCCGGGGCTATCTGCCGCCTCGGCACCGATCTGAGCCACAAAGAACACGAAAAGGGAATGACGGCAATTTATTACCGGATCTTCTGTCATCACTACGGCACGCTGACCCGCCGGATGCAGATCCGGACGCAAAACCAGCAACTGCACAAACTGCTGCAGCTGGCACAGGAAAAGGAGCGGCGGCTGGAAGCCATGATGACACACACCATGGTGACGCCGGCACTTTCGCAGGTATCCGCTCCGGATCTGTCCGGGATCAGCGATCTGACCGAAGCGCTCGACCGGTATGAATCTGACATTCTGACCTACCGGATGCAGGCGGACAACGACGACCTGAAAGAAGTCGCCACAAAGCTGAATATGTCCAAACGTGCACTTGTGTATAAATTAAAAAAATACGGATACCTATCATGACCAAAAGGATGCTTCAGAGCGTGCTCACCCTGCTGATACTGACGCCGCTGTGGAGTCCGGCACAATCTGTCCCCGCACTTTCCGGGGAAATCTCAGCGCTGCTGGACACCTGCCGCAAAGAGCCGTCACCGCTGATACGGCTGGACTGCTATGACAACATCGGACGGGAGAACGCTGTGCCGCCGGCTGACCAGACGGTAAAAGGTGAGATCCGGCTCCGGGCGGCAGCCAATGAAGAAAAACGGACAGCACATACCGTCACCTTCATTACCACCCAGCCCCGCGAAGGTACCTGGCCTGTGGTCATGACCGCCCCGGCGATCGGTACGCAACCACCCCGCCCGGTTCTGATGCTCAGTTGTGTGGATAACATCACCCGCATGCAGCTGGTAATGAATTCGCCGGTAACAACACGCAGTATCCGTTTATCCACCCCGCAGACCACATTCAGCAGTGACTGGTTTATCCGCGAAAACGGCTATGTGCTGGAATCCAGCCGGGGTCTGGCCGGCATTGATGAAATCAAACGCATTATGACCGGCGATAAGCTGACTATCACCCCTGAAAACGGGGAACCGGTAACTTTTGATCTGTCTCAGCTGACAGAAAGTATCAAACCTTTACGTGCGGCCTGCCGCTGGTGAATAGCATGATAGCAACACGTTTTAACTGGTCTGAACAACTGCTTGCCCCGCTTGAGCCGGAGCAGGTCAGCAGTGCGGTCAGTGACAATAACCCGGACTGGGAATATATCGACAGCGAAATGGTTAAATTCGGCTCCCTGACGCATGCCTCTCTGGATACTGAGGCCATTCAGTCACGGATACTGACTCTGCTGGCCACCACCACAAAAGATTTCCGTCTGGTGGTCCATTTGCTGCGCACTCTGCAACATGCCGGAAACGCCGGTGAAGTCACACTCGGTGCGCACCTGTTTGCCCTGTTCTGCCGTCAGTTCTGGCACAACTGTTATCCGGAAAATATCAGACTGAAAGTCCGCCTGACGCAGCAGGTTTTGCAGCGCTTTGAGCTGGCACAGGATAACTTCATCCGGCAGGCTGCCACGGCACAGCGGGATGATGTTTTAGGGGATTTTGCCGGGCTGGCGCAATTTTGGAATGACGATCACCCTGCCCTGTCACAAACACTGGATGAGCTGAGCCGTGGCTACCGCCGTATTGAAAACCGTGTACCGGAAGAGACCACATCCGCCGTCCGTCCGGCAGAAGACACGACCGGAACCGCACCGTCCGCAGCACCTGTGCCGAAGGATATCCCTGCCGGAACTGATACAGACTTTCCGGCCGAAGAGATTGACAGCGGAAATGATCGCACCCGCAAATCAGCTCTGCTGAATGCCGCAGATGCGCTCTGCCGCCGTGCCCCGGAAAATGCTATCGGCTATCAGCTGCGCCGCTATGCTGTCTGGCACACCATTCAGTCAGTACCGTCCGCCGATGCCACCGGCAAAACACCGCTGGCCGCCGTATCCGCCGACCGGGTTACTGCCTACCGCAAGCAGTTGACACAGGCCGACCCGGTATTGCTGGCTGATATTGAACAGAGCCTCAGCCTTGCCCCTTACTGGCTGGATGGCCACTATCTGGCCGCGCAGGCAGCACAACAACTGGGGCTGGACGCTGTTGCACAGGCCATCCGCCGCTGTGCGGCGGAGTTTACCGCCCGTCTGCCGCAACTGACCACTCTGAGTTTCGCCGATAAAACCCCGTACGCGGATGCAGATACTCTGGCCTGGCTGAATGCCGCAGAATCTGCCCCCGCAACCGCTGTCACTACCGCCGGGGAACACGATGAGATCACCCGCTGCTATCAGGAAAACGGCCTGGATGCCGCGCTGCAAAAAATTGATGACGCCATGCAGCGCGCTGAACAGTTACGTGACCGTGTCTGCCTGCAATTTCTGGCCGCATCGCTGTTCGAACAGTCAGGCATGACCGAGATTGCCCGGGCGCAGTATCAGCAACTGCATGACATCGTGTCACGCAGCACAGTAACGCAGTGGGAACCCGCTTTACTGCAACAGCTTACCGGAAAACTGCCGGAGTCCGATTTAAAAAGGAATAACGTTTAATGAAAAAACCATCCTTATCATCCGTGAATGCACAGGGTCTGATCAGAAAATGGTTTAAAGCCGACAAACCAAAACTCAAATCGGCATGGGCCATTTTTCTGGCCATCGTTCCTGCGCTGATCCTTCTCTGGATTTGGATCTGGGGTGCGGATTTCCGCTTCCGCGATGATTATCCGCTGCGGCCGGTCAGCGCCCGCTGGCTGGCAACGCTCGGGTTATTCCTGATTGTTATCGGCTGGATAGGATACACCGCCCGGCGGCGTGTCCGCGAACTGGAAAAGCTGAAACTGGATGTTGAACTGGCCGTGGCAGATCCGGTCCGCAAAGATATTGAATTCCAGAACCGCTATCTCAGCCGCTGGCTCAGTGAGCTGCGCCGGCATCTCGGCGACAACGGCCGATCGCTTTATCAGCGCCCGTGGTATCTGGTGCTCGGGGCGGAAAACAGCGGGAAACACACCCTGTTTTCGGCTAACCTCGGCCTGCTTGACCTGATACCGCAGGACAGGATCATCTCAGAAGAGGGTATCGGTCTGCATGTCCGCTGTTCGCTGACCGATAAAGCCGTTCTCCTGATGCCGCGCGGGCACCTGATCACCCAGCCGCACGAGGACAGCGAAAAACCGCAGTTGTACCACCGCCTGTGGAACAGCCTGCTGGAACGCATGGTGACAGAGCGCACCCGCCAGCCGCTGAACGGTATTATCCTGACCATCGACACCGCACGGCTGATGACAGAAGATAAAGAAGCGGGCAGCCGTTATTTCACGGATATTCATATGCGTTTGCAGGAGATCCGTCTGGCCTTTAACACCCGTCCGCCGGTGTATATCGTGCTGACCAAACTGGATCTGTTACAGGGATTCAGCGCAATGTTCCAGTCACTGGATGTGGCTGAGCAGGAATCTGTTCTCGGCGTGACGTTTACCCGTGACAACCCGCACAACATGGTCAGCGAACTCACCACCTTCTGGGAAAAATGGATCACACGGCTTAACGCGGCCCTGCCGGAGATGATGCTGAACCGGGTGGATGACAGTCAGCGCAGCGAGCTGTTCAGTTTTATCCGCCAGATGGTCGGGCTGCAAAGCCGGGTAACAGAACTGACTGAACAACTTATCGGCAGCAACGACGCCGAAATTCCGCTGATCCGCGGTATCTATCTGACCTCCTCCGCACAACGCGGTCAGATTGACGATATCTTTACCCAGAGCGCCGCCGTGCAGTACAACCTGCCGCCGGCACCGACTCATACCTGGCCTGTCAGCGAAAACCAGACCTGGTTTACCGGCCAGCTGTTCCGTGACGTCCTGTTTTCAGAGCCGAACCTGGCGGCAGAAAACCGTTTCTGGTTACGCCGTCATCATTACAACCTCTTTTTTGCCTCCGTTGTCACCGCAGCGGGAATCATTGCCCTCTGGAGCGGCTGGCATCATTACTATGATCAAAACTATCAGGCCGGTAAAAATGTGCTCTCCGAAGTCAGCGCTTTCAGCAGTGTGACAGCCGATAACCAGCAGGACACCACCGGCGTACGCCAGTTGCCTATCCTCAATCCGTTGTCGGAAGCAACGCTGGCTTACGGTAATTACCGTGAGAAGAACGGCGTTCTGACCGATCTCGGTCTCTATCAGGGTAAAAAAATCGGCCCGTATGTGGAAAAAAGTTATCTGCAACTGCTGATCGAGCGTTTCCTGCCCGCAATTATGGCCGGATTACAGCAGGATCTGGCGCAGGCTCCGGAGAACAGTGAGGAAAAACTCTCTATTCTGCGTGTGATGCGCATGCTGGAAGATAAAAGCGGCCGTAATGATGCGATTGTCAAAAATTACCTGCGCAAACGCTGGAGCCGTGAGTTTACCGGGCAAAACGAAATTCAGTCACAACTGATGACCCACCTGGATTATGCCCTTGAGCATACTGACTGGGCAGCAGACCGCAATCGCGGGGATATCGTGGCCAATCAGGCCTTTAAGCCGTTCTCTGCGGTTATCCGTGACGCCCAGAAAGAACTGAGCCAGCTCTCACTCTATCAGCGGGTCTACCAGACACTGCGCCTGAAAGGCTTTAATGAGCTGTCATCGCCGCTGGATCTGCGCCATATGATCGGGCCGGGCTTCAGCCATGTTTTCGTCTCACTCGATGATGAAAAACTGGAAGTACCGCAATTCCTGACCCGCAACGGAATGATCAATTACTTTATCCGGCAGAATGAAGAGCTGGTGGATCTGACGGCGCTGGATGCCTGGGTGCTGAACCTGTCACAAAACGTCCGTTACAGCGAAAGCGACCGCCGGGAAATACAGCATCAGATCAGCGAACAGTATCTTGGTGATTATGCCGCGAACTGGCGGGCGGCCATGAGTAATCTGGAAATCCGTGAGTTTGAAACCATTCAGGATGAAATCAGTGCGCTGGAACAAATTATCAGCGGCGAACAACCGTTACGCCGTGCGCTGCAAATTCTGCGCGATAACACCAGCCTGCCCGCAGTGGACAGCAATCTGACGGAGAAAGAAAAACAAGCCGTTATGGCAGAGAGCCAATACCGGTTACTCAGCCGGATCAGCCGCGAATTTTCCCCGCAGACAGACATTCTGGTCAGTAACAACGGTGAAAACCTGCAAAATGTTAACCAGAAACTGAATGAACTGCATCGTTACCTGCTCAGTATCGAAAATGCACCCGTACCGGGGAAAGCCGCACTGAAAGCCGTTTTTCTGCGTCTGGAAGAAAATAACCGCGACGCCATTTTTGAAGTCAGCCAGATGGCGAAAACCATGCCGGAACCACTCGGCCGCTGGATTGGCGAACTCGCGGATCAGGCCTGGATTGTGGTGCAGAAAGAAGCTATCCGTTATCTCGAGGTGGAATGGAATGAGTCCGTGGTCAAACAATACAACAGCTATATCGCAGGCCGTTATCCGTTTGATCCGAAATCAAACCGTGATGTGCCGCTGAGTGAGTTTGAACGATTCTTCAAACCGGGCGGAACACTGGACGCCTTCTGGCAGCAGAATCTGCGGCCGTTTGCCGAGAACAACCTGCTGGTTAATGAAGACGGACAGTCGCTGATCCGCCCGGATGTGCTGGAGCAGATTGAAACGGCCAACCGTATCCGCAACACCTTCTTTACACCGCAGGGCAACCTCGAAACGCAGTTTGCGATTGAACCGGTACAGCTGTCCGGTAACAAGCGGCGCAGTGTGCTGAATCTCGACGGGCAGATCCTCGATTATGCCCACGGACGCAGCAACACCGCTCATATGATCTGGCCGAACTCGATGCGTTCCGGCGGGGAAAGCAAGCTGACGCTGGTTTCCGGTACCGCCGGTAAATCACCGCGTGCGATTGTCCGCAACGGCCCGTGGGCGCAAATCAGACTGATTCAGTCCGGAAAACTGACCAACGTAAACACCAACAGTTTCGATGTCCGTTTCGCGGTGGATGACGGGGAAATGACATACCGCATCTATATTGATGAGTCGGATAATCCGTTCTCCGGCAATCTGTTCTCCCGTTTCAGCCTGCCTGAAACACTGTACTGATGACGGAGCGGAATATGGACGGCATTATTATCCGGACCGGTGCTTCCCCGCTGGATTACCCGGAATTCGCGGAAATCCGTGAAGAGATCAATAAACTCAGCCACCCGTCGCAACCGGAGATCAGCTGGTCGCGGGTGGAAGCAAAATCCCTGGCACTGTTCAGGCAAAACGGCGTGGATTTGCAGACCGCGGTTTACTACACCCTCGCCCGCCTGCACCGCAGCGGTCTGGCCGGGCTGACCGAAGGTTGTGAGCTGATCGCCATGATGGTGGTTCATGACCGGGAGACGCTGTGGCCGCCGCAAATCAATCACCGCATTGATATTCTCAACTGGTTTATCACGCGGGCGATGACGGTGGTACGCCGCCTCACTTTCAGCCGTGACGATTTGCGCCTGCTCTACCGGGCTGAGCGGGCATTACAGCTGATCACTGAACGGCTGACACAAACCCCGTCCGGCAAAACACTGACCACGGACAATCTGCAATTTTACTTCCGCAATGCCGCCACAGAGATAGAGCAACCCACGCCTGCGGCGGAAAGCGAGCTGCCGCCGGTCACCCTTGCCCCGCTGGTGTATATCGCGGAAGAAAGCCCGGTCGTTTCCGGAACAGACACAGCTCCGGCAGGCGGTGCCGGGCACAGCACCGTCCGCTTTGTGCAGATTGCGGCAGAAACGCCCCCTGCACCACGCAAAACCTTCCCGTTCGCCGGTTTTGCAGCCGGACTGCTCACCGGGCTCATTCTGATCGCCGTGTTATTCGTCACGGTTTATAAGCCGGTGAAAGATGAACTGGATACATTCGCCGCCCAGCCCGGCAGCGCACGGGTCATGTGGTTTGCCGATCCGCAGCTGGCGACTTACGGGCAATTACTGACCAGTGAGGAACAGCAATCTCCGGCTGCCGCACTGCTTCTGACGGAAAAAATAACAGAAACTGCCCGTCAGCGCTGGCCGAATGATCCGGATCAGGCGTATGCCACCCGCCGCTGGCAGGATGTATTACAGACACGGATAGCGGATGCATCCCAAACAGACAGCTGGTATCTCACCGGTAAGCGGTTACAGGCACTGACGGACACCATTGTTGCCAGGGAAAAAGATCGCGGCAGCTTTACCCTGTCCTATCTGAAAACCGAAATCCACAACATTCAGCAGGCTCACTCAAAAACGACCCCGGCAGAGGAATATCTGCGTGTGCTGTCCGACGATATCCGCAACGGTAAACCGGTTTCGGCAGCACAACTGCACCGCATTGACCAGCAGCTCAACGGCCTGATCGCGCTTTATGCCGATCTGCAAAAACAGGCTGAACAGGCAGGGTTGAAACCCGGCAACGGCAAACAGGAATAAGGAAGACAATTATGGCGAATATGATCTATTTGAGTCTCAACGGTAATCAGCAGGGCAATATTTCACAGGGTTGCTGCACGCTTGATTCCATCGGCAATAAATATCAGTCAGGTCATGAAAATGAAATCTTTGTGCTCCACCTGAATAATATGTTTAACCGTGCACAGAACCTGACGTTCAGTCCGGTAAATTTTGTCAAACTGCTGGATAAATCGACCCCGCTGCTGGCAAATGCCATCGCCAATAATGAAGTGATGGAGATGGTATTCACTTTTTACCGGACATCACAAAACGGCTCACAGGAAAAATATTTTATTGTCACACTGCGGCAGGCATCCATTGTCAGTATCAACAGCCATTATCCGCACTCTGCGGATAATAATGACGCACAGCCGGAAGAAACGGTCAGTGTGAAATACAAGGATATTATCTTTCAGCATGTCATGGCGGGAACATCCGGTTATTGCTGCTGGGAAGAAAGTACGTGTTAATTATCCTGTCCGATAAATACTGATTACCGGCAACCGCAGAGTCATTCATGAGCGAAATTAAATTTTTACAGGAACAGCACTATTTACAGCAGCTCAGCCGCGAGTTTATCCGCGATTATCCGCACCTTGCGGATATTCTCGATCCGCATGATGAGCAGAGCGGCAGCCTGCTGGAGGGATTTGCGTTTCTCAGCGCACGGTTGCAGGAAAAGGTGGATGATGCATTTCCTGAAATTACCCTGCCGCTGTTGCAGCGCCTGCAATCCCGTGCAATAAAAGGTATTCCGGCCACTGCGGTTGTCCGTTTTGATTCACAGGAACGGATTGGCTTCCCGCTGGATATCCCTGCCGGAACCGTGGTGAAAGGCACCGCAGAGGAAATATTCACAACCTGTAACCCGGTCCTGTTGCAGCCTTATACATTATTGCGCCGTTATGTGACTCACCATCCGTCAAAAAGCTGCCTGTCACTGGAATTTAAATACCGCGGCAATCACAAAGAACCGGAAACCGCATTATTATCCTGTTTTCTTGATCCGTCAGTCTCCTGCGCCGGGATTTTATTATTATGGCTGAGCCAGTATTTTGATCACATCGAACTGGCACATGCGGATAACCTGTATCACGGTGATGAAACCCGGTTCAGTTTTATTCCGCAGATCGGAAAAAATAACTCAGTATTATCCGGTGCTGATGAAAAACCGAACTGGCCGCAAAAATTGCTGGAAGGGTTATATATCGATCATGTCCATCATTTTATCGATATCGATATTCCGGCCATTGTTCCGGAACTGGACTGGGCATTATCAGACACTTTAACGCTGAATATTTATTTCAGCAAGCAGCTGCCGCTGCGTAATGATCAACTGGCAGAGAGCTTTCGTCTTAATTGTGCAGCCGTGGTAAACCAGGAAGAACAAAATGAAATCATCCTGGATTTTCATGAAAATGAAGCTGTTTATCGTCTGCCGGTGGATGACAGCCACTATATTACTGAACTGAAGCATATTCAGCTGGCTTTTGAACCTCATGAGGAATTCAGGGGTATTATTGCGGATTTCTATCCGGTGACTCACCTGGCGCCCGCTTCCCGCCTGCTGCCGCAATATCAGGATGCCTGGTTCTACGCACTCAGCATCGATAAAACTATCACCGGCCGGAATCATTACTCTATCCACTTTTATGATAATCACGGCAAAGCACTCACCACCCCGCCCGGGCCGCACTTCCGCTGTACTTACCGTTGCATTATCAGCACACCGCAAAGCCGTGCTGAGGATATCTGCCATCTCAGCCCGCTGCTGCCGGATCTGCTGGAAGCCACCGGTGTCACACAATGCACGCCGTGCTATCCGCCAATAACGGATAATCACGCTTACTGGAATCTGCTGTCACACTACAGTGCCAACAGTTTTATGCTGTCATCTGTCGATTCGGTAAAGCAGCTTATCCGTGATTATATACTGTATCAGGATACAGACCGGCAACGCTGCAAACAGATAAGTCAGCTGCTGAGCGGCATTCACGCGGTTGACTCGGTACTGGACGACCGGCTTGTCCGCGGAAAACCCTATCGCTGTCTGGATCTGACAATGACACTGGACCCGCATATATATGACAATCCCGGCGATGCCTTTATGTTTGTGATGCACTTATACCATTTCTTCCCGTTCTGCCTGTCGGAAAATATGCTGCTGAAAATGAATGTGCAATTTACCGACAATGATACAGTCTGGCATTTAGCGCCTTATTTGCTGAATGGGTATAAATCGCTGATTTAAACGCAATGAACGGAAATCAGAAATAAAGACGGTTATTTTTTCCCCGGAACGTCATCCGGGCTCATCACTGCTGACAATTTCCGTCACTCAACGGGACTATGATATGAAAAACCACAGGAGGCAGCATGTTTAAGCCAAACAGCATTATTCTGTATGTCAGTGATGTTGAGAAAAGTACCCGTTTTTACACCAGATTACTCAATGCAGAGCCTGTTGAACAATACAGTGAATTTTCTGTTTTTACCTTATCGGACGATATGATATTAGGGCTTCAGGAAAAGTCCGGCATCGATCCTGCACCGCAACCGCACATTGGTGGTACGGAAATATGCATGTCTGATGTCAGTAACCGGGAAGTTGATGATATTTTCCGCAAATGGAGTGAACTGGGTGTGGAGATTATTATGAAACCCGCGATGCTGGATTTCGGCTATACCTTCGTGGCAACCGACCCCGACGGCCATCGCCTTAGAGTCTGCGCGACTGACACCACAAATATTGATTAATAAATAACCATGCACGATAAAAAATAACAGGGAATACACTCTCTGTTATTTTTTGCATAAAACAGCATCAATAACATAAACCGTTGATGACCTGAATGAAGACTTCTGGCATTTAATATACCCCTCTGACATAAGTTCTTTATCCATATATATCGATCCAATGATTAAAAAGACAAAAGAAAAAAAAGCCAAAGCAAGAAAAAGGTAAACTAACACCCTAAACAATTTATATTTTCTCAACACTTTCTCTTTATTCAATAAAACCATGATACCAATGAATGAGAAATAAAGTAACAACGGCGCAAAGAGGATAAAGAATTGACTAAAATGAATTTTGATGATGTCTTTTCTATTTATATAGTCCAAAAAGTAAATTGATGATAACCATATATAAATAGCAGATAGTATAATCAATAATAATACTCCGAACGCTATATTATCTTTTTTTATTACCGGTTCATCCATGTCTATTTTCCCTGAAAACATAAATCTATGATGAAAATTATGCCCTGAATCAGTACATATGTATATTATATTTATTTCCGTTCACTTTTAATCTTTTAAGGCCATACTCTCTGCATACAGGAATTTTTTGCGTATACTGTCATCAGTAACGGCCTTACCGGGTGTTCCCGGCCGGTAAAAGCCGCTATAATCAGTTCCGGGAATACTGCCGGAAGCGGCAGAGAGTAACGTATAAGTGCAAGATATAAGTTACTGAATTTTAAATAATTTATATGGTGATAGCGACTATGGCGTTACTGATTACTGCACGTTGCATAAACTGTGATATGTGCGAACCCGAATGCCCTAACGAAGCAATTTCGATGGGGGATTCCATCTATGAAATTAACCCTGATTTATGTACTGAGTGTGTCGGGCATTATGATAAACCGACCTGTCAGTCAGTCTGTCCGATTAACAACACCATTATTATCGACCCTGCGCATACCGAAACACAGGAAATGCTGTGGGATAAGTTTGTGCTGATACATCACGCCGATAAGATCTGAACAGACAGAGACGCCCGCAACCGGGCGCAACTGTCAGGTATTTGTTTCGAGAATAACCGTGGCACAGGCGTAATGACGCTCGTCGGCAATCGAGACATGGTAGTGTGTGACTTCACGGGCAGCAGCCAGTTCTCCGGCATAGCCGAGGAAGGTCAGGTTGGGTTTTCCGAGTGAATCATTACTGACTTCAAACTGATTAAATGCCAGTCCCTGACGTATCCCTGTTCCCAGTGCTTTGGATGCGGCCTCTTTGACAGCAAACCGCTTTGCCAGAAAACGTACCGGCTGTTTATGCTGCCGGTAAACGTCCCACTCCGCCTCACTGAGGATCCGTTTTGCAAAGCGGTCACCGGAACGTCCGATAACCGCTTCAATACGACTTATTTCAACAATATCCGTACCGATACCGACAATAGCCATTAACGACGGGCTTCCCGCAGCAGGGTTTTCATATCCGCGACAGCCGCAGCCAGTCCGCTGAAGACCGCCCGGCCAATAATAGCGTGACCGATATTCAGCTCATAAATAGCAGGCAGTGCTGCCACGCGCTGAACATTATGATAATTCAGGCCGTGTCCGGCATTCACTTTCAGGCCTTTGCCTGCCGCATAGGCAACCGCATCTTTGATACGGACAAATTCTTTATCTCCTTCCTGAGATGTTTCCGCATCCGCATAGGCACCGGTATGGATTTCAATAAACGGTGCGCCGACATCATCTGCCGCGTCAATCTGGGTATGGTCAGGATCGATAAACAGAGAGACTTTGATACCGGCTTCTGTCAGACGTTTAACCGCACGGGCAATTTTTTCTTTCTGACCGGCGACATCCAGCCCGCCTTCTGTTGTTACTTCCTGACGTTTTTCCGGGACCAGGCAACAGAACGCCGGTTTGATACGGCAGGCGATATCCACCATCTCATCGGTGACGGCCATTTCCAGATTCATACGGGTCTGAATGGTTTGTCTCAGCAGTTCCACGTCGCGATCCGTAATATGACGGCGGTCTTCGCGCAGATGCACGGTAATACCTTCCGCTCCCGCCTGTTCCGCGACAAATGCCGCCTGAACCGGGTCCGGATAGTTAGTGCCGCGTGCGTTACGGACAGTTGCAATGTGGTCAATGTTTACACCCAATAAAACTTCACTCATTTTTTCATCCTCCGGATAACTTATATTGTTCAGTTTAACCTTTTTCAGACGAAGAGGAACCATCACGACTATTTTCTTTTGAAACCAACGGCGGGCGCACAAATTGACGAAATAATTCGCGACTTTTCAATGGCTTTCCGCCGAGATAAGGTTTTAAAGCGATACGGGTGAAGCGTTTGGCGGCACGTAAAGTTTCCGCATCCGGGAATTCCCGGGCGGCAAGGGCTTTCAGTTCACGCCCGGTAAAGCTGCTGTTATCCACCACCAGGCTGGCGATAAAGCCTTTTTCTTCGCGGTAGCGGTAGGTCATGGTGTCAGAGACTTCCTGACCGCTGCCCGCGCAGTGAAGAAAGTCCACACCGTAACCGATATGGTGCAGCAGTGCCAGTTCAAACTGACGCAGCGCCTGTTCCGGTGTGGTTTCGCTGGCAGCAAGATACTGAAGACAACGCAGATAATCAAAAAAAAGCGCGGAATACGTGACGCCGTTAGCCAGCACACGGGAAAGCAACTCATTGATATACAGGCCGCTGTAAAGAACTGTGCCACTCAGGGGTAATGCGAGGGAGATAGGGTCAGCATCGCGCAGGGTTTTCAGTTCCCCGCGCCCGCCCCAGCGGATCAGAAGCGGTGTAAAGGGCTGTAATGCCCCTTTGAGACCGGAACGGCGGCGGCGTGCCCCTTTCGCCAGCAGGCGCTGCCGCCCTTCCTGTTCAGTGAACACATCCAGCATCAGGCTGGTTTCACTGTAAGGGCGACTATGGAGTACAAATGCGCGCTGCCAGCCGTCCATCGGTGTGTTACTTCAGGTCGTCAACATAACCCAGGCTGCGCAGTGCACGTTCATCATCTGCCCAGCCGGCTTTGACTTTCACCCACAGTTCGAGGTGAACACGGGCATCAAACAGGCGTTCCATATCAATACGGGATTCCGTCCCGATAGTTTTGATACGGCTGCCTTTGTTGCCGATAACCATTTTTTTCTGGCCTTCGCGTTCAACGAGGATCAGACCGTTGATCTGAAATACACCGTTGTCCTGCACAACAAACTGTTCGATTTCCACTGTTACCGAGTACGGCAGTTCATCACCGAGAAAACGCATCAGTTTTTCACGGATGATCTCAGAGGCCATAAAGCGCTGTGAACGGTCAGTAATATAATCTTCCGGGAAGTGGAACGGCGCCTGCGGAATGTGCTGACGCACGATTTTCGCGATGGTATCGACGTTCATTTTCTTCTCGGCACTCAGTGGCACCACGTCGAGGAAATCCATCTGCTGACTGAGGAACGCAATATGCGGCAGCAGTTTGGTTTTGTCTTCCACGTTATCCACTTTGTTGATAGCAAGCAGAACCGGGCAGCGCAGCGAGCGGACTTTATTCAGTACCATCTCATCATCCGGCGTCCAGTTAGTGCCTTCAACCATAAAAATCACCAGCTCAACATCACCGATAGAGCTGCTGGCCGCACGGTTCATCAGGCGGTTGATTGCCCGTTTTTCCTCAATATGCAGCCCCGGGGTATCCACATAAATAATCTGGTAATTATCCTGTGTATCGATCCCCATAATGCGGTGGCGCGTGGTCTGCGGTTTCCGCGAGGTAATAGAAACTTTCTGCCCCAGTAACTGGTTCAGTAAGGTGGATTTGCCCACATTGGGACGTCCGACTATCGCGACAAAGCCGCAATAGGTGTTTTCTTCGCTCATTCAAGCTCCAACAAAATTAATGCTTGTTCCGCCGCGGCCTGTTCGGCTTTCCGGCGGCTGGAACCGGTTCCTTTTACCGGCTGTTCAACACCGCTGATTTGGCAGTGAATGGTGAACTCCTGATCGTGAGCTTCACCTTTTACCTGAACAACCAGGTAGTTCGGCAGAGGCAGATGCCGCCCCTGAAGGTATTCCTGTAACCGGGTTTTCGGGTCTTTTTGTTTATCCCCGGGCGAGATCTCGTTCAGTCTGGATTCGTACCAGCTGAGGATAATCCGCTCAATTGTCTGAATATCACTGTCGAGAAAAATCCCGCCAATCAGGGCTTCGACGGTGTCCGCAAGGATCGATTCACGACGGCTGCCGCCGCTTTTCAGTTCCCCCGGCCCCAGGCGCAGACATTCGCCGAGGTTAAATTCGCGGGCCAGTTCCGCCAGGGTATTTCCGCGCACCAGCGTGGCGCGCATCCGGCTCATATCCCCTTCATCCACTTTCGGGAAGCGGTGATATAAATCATTGGCAATAACAAAACTTAAAATAGAATCGCCGAGAAATTCCAGGCGTTCATTATGTTTGCTGCTGGCACTGCGGTGAGTGAGTGCCTGCATTAATAAGTCCTGACGGGTAAAAGTATAGCCGAGTTTTCGCTGCAGCTGGTTTATCACTATCGGGTTCATGTGCGACCAAAAATTAGGATGTTTATAAAACGCACACGCAACAGACCTGTAGCCGCGAAAACCGCGATACAAAACTGTTGCGTTTGCACTGGCTCCCCGCTACCGGGGAGCCAATCATTTTGCCGGGCATATTCTACACTGTGATTACAGGTAATGCTCAGCAAATTCTGTTTTTTCTATTCTATCCGTCCGAAACGGCTCAGGCGCAGACCGGTAGGCCACTCACCTTCCTGTTTTTCAAGGCTTAACCAGATAAAGCTGGCACGGCCGACCAGGTTTTGTTCAGGCACAAAACCCCAGACACGGCTGTCCGAACTGTTATCACGGTTATCACCCATCATAAAGTAATGCCCTTCCGGCACTATCCAGGTGTACTCCGGTAATCCCGGCTGACGGAACAGACGCTGCCCGCTGATGCTGTCCGGTGTAATTTCCGGTACGGTCAGAATATGGTGTGCAACCGGCCCCAGGTTTTCAATCCGTTCCGCCTGACGGCGGTAACCGACTTCCATATCATCCTCGATCGGGAACTGATGTGCGCCGCCGCTCATAAAGGAGCCGCCCAGCGGTGATTTCTCCCAGCGGATAGCCCACTCACTTTCATATTCCTGACCATAGGTGACCGGCAGGGTTTCACAGCTGCTCTGGTCTTTGGTACAGCCCGGATAGACCTGTAATTCTTTGGCATACGGGTCATACACCACTTTATCACCCGGCAGACCAATCACACGTTTGACATAATCGACACGCGGATCATCCGGATATTTAAATACCGCTATATCACCACGCTTCGGCTCCCCGGTTTTAATCAGAGTGGTCTGCGTGATCGGGTCTTTTAACCCGTAAGCGTATTTCTCCACCAGCATAAAATCGCCGATTAACAGTGTCGGCATCATGGAGCCGGACGGGATCTGGAACGGCTCATAAATAAATGAGCGTACAATCAGAACAATCGCCAGTACCGGGAACAGGGATGCTGTACCTTCCACCCAGCCCGGTTTGGCTACTGTTTCAGCCAGATGAGCCTGATCCATGGTTCCTTCGGTCAGCTCTGCCATGCGCGCCAGTTTTTTCTTACGGGCCGGCTGAATTTTAAATTTATTCACCGCCCAGATAATCCCGGTAACCAATGTTGCCAGGGTCAGGATCAGCGCAAAGGTGTTCGCCATTATGTCTCCTTACAACCTGCTGAATGTTTAATCTTTGCCGACATGGAGAATGGCTAAAAACGCTTCCTGCGGTAACTCAACGTTACCAACCTGCTTCATGCGTTTCTTACCGTCTTTCTGTTTCTGCAACAGCTTTTTCTTACGGCTGACGTCACCGCCGTAGCATTTCGCCAGGACGTTTTTACGCAGCTGTTTCACTGTTGAACGCGCAATAATATGCATACCGATGGCAGCCTGAATTGCGATATCAAACTGCTGACGCGGGATCAGATCTTTCATCTTCTCGACCAGTTCACGGCCACGGTACATGGAATTATCACGGTGTGTAATCAGTGCCAGTGCGTCAACCCGCTCGCTGTTGATAAGGATATCAACACGCACCATGTCAGAAGCCTGGAAACGTTTAAAGTTGTAATCCAGTGATGCATAACCGCGTGAGGTGGATTTCAGGCGATCGAAGAAATCGAGCACCACTTCCGCCATCGGGATTTCATAGGTCAGCGCAACCTGATTGCCGTGATAGACCATGTTGGTCTGCACACCGCGTTTCTCAATACACAGTGTAATCACGTTACCGAGATACTGCTGCGGCAGCAGCATATGACATTCCGCAATCGGTTCGCGCAGCTCTTCAATATTGTTGAGCGGCGGCAGCTTGGACGGGCTGTCGACATACACGATTTCGCCGCCGGTGGTTTCCACTTCATAGACAACCGTCGGCGCGGTGGTGATCAGATCGAGATCATATTCACGCTCCAGACGCTCCTGGATAATCTCCATATGCAGAAGACCGAGGAAGCCGCAGCGGAAACCGAAGCCCAGCGCAGTGGAACTTTCCGGTTCGTAGAATAATGAGGCATCGTTGAGGCTGAGTTTACCCAGCGCATCACGGAACGCTTCATAGTCATCAGAACTGACCGGGAACAGACCTGCATACACCTGCGGCTTCACTTTTTTAAAGCCCGGTAATGCTTTTTCGGCAGGCTGACGGGCCCCTGTCAGGGTATCCCCGACCGGCGCCCCGAGAATATCTTTAATGGCACAGACCACCCAGCCGGCTTCACCGCATCTGAGGACATCTTTATCCACCTGTTTCGGTGTAAAGATCCCCAGACGGTCAGCGTTATACACCTGGCCGGTGCTCATCACTTTGATTTTATCGCCTTTGCGCAGTGTGCCGTTTTTAATCCGGATCAGAGACACAACGCCTAAATAGTTATCAAACCAGGAGTCAATAATAAGTGCCTGTAACGGCGCATCAGGGTCACCTTCCGGCGGCGGAATATCGCGCACCAGGCGTTCGATCACATCGTTGACGCCAACACCGGTTTTCGCCGAACAGCGCACCGCATCGGCCGCTTCAATGCCGACGATATCTTCAATCTCTTCCGCCACCCGCTCCGGGTCGGCGGCAGGCAGGTCAATTTTGTTGAGAACCGGAACAACTTCCAGGTTCATTTCCATCGCCGTGTAGCAGTTCGCCAGCGTCTGCGCTTCCACGCCCTGACCGGCATCAACCACCAGCAACGCGCCTTCACACGCCGCCAGTGAACGGGAAACTTCATAAGAGAAGTCAACGTGGCCCGGGGTATCGATGAAATTAAGCTGGTAGGTTTCACCATTCTGTGCGGTGTAATCCAGCGTTACGCTCTGTGCTTTGATGGTAATGCCGCGTTCGCGTTCCAGATCCATTGAGTCCAGAACCTGTGCGGCCATTTCACGGTCGGATAAGCCGCCGCAAATCTGAATAATGCGATCAGATAAGGTCGATTTGCCATGATCGATATGAGCAATAATGGAAAAATTTCGGATGTGGTTGATTTTCAAGATAAAATTCTTCTTTGTAATGCCCTATAAAACTAGCTTTGGACACCTGTAAGGACTCAAAGCCAACACTCTATATTGCTGGTTAACAGACTTATTGCCAGCATTCTACATGCTACAGACACTCAACTCAAAGAAACGTTCATTTTGCGGGGAAAAAACCCGTTTTCCCTGTTAACCGGCCAGTCATTCTGCACCGGGTGTAATCATCCGAATCCGTTAAACCAATCATCTGATTACATAAATATAGCTGTATTTATAAATTTTAGTGATGATTAAATAAAAAATAATAACATGCAAATATACTTAACAATCAAATAATTAAGATGGCCATCAAAAAATAAGCATCTTATGACAACCCGTTTATTTGACTAAAGAATCATTGACGATAATGATTATTTATAGTGATTTTTACTTAAAGATGGATTTAGCTTAGTCATGAATATGAACATAAAGTAAATCATAAGAATATTTTACCAGAGAAATCACTTACATCAGATACTTTAACATTTATGAGGCAATCATTAATGGAAAAAATAACCAGAGTCCTTGAAAAGCTGAATCAGGGACGCACCGACCAGCTTTTAACCCTGTCCGATCTCATGCCACTCTCCTTTGCCGAAATCCGTAATACCGGTCAGCTTTCACGGGATGAAGCACTCCTGCTGTTCCGCACAGCGCAAAAAGAAAAACAAAACAACCAGCTCTATACCGCCCGGGCACTGACCCGTGCCAACCCTCTCCTGCGCAACGAGATGGGCAGAGCCCGCTATCACGGTGCAGCCCCTTATGGCTATGATGATATTATTGTGCCGCGCGCCGATGAGTTTGCCGCCCCGGGTGCTGTCTCTTCCATGTTTTCCCCGGCCGGTTATCTGACAGAACTGTACCGTGAAGCCCGCGGTCTGCATCAGAAAGACAGTCCCCGTAACCTCGACAAACGCCGCCCTGACCTGGCAACACTGGCACTGTCACAATCAAACCTGGATGATGAAGTTTCCACCCTGGCGCTGTCGAATGAGCAACTGGAAACGGCGCTGATGGCACCAGCAGATCAGATAGATAAAATCAAATATTATGAAACCCTGGCAACATCACGACGCAGTGGTGTAACCCCGTATAACGCACCGTTTGAGGGAATTCGTGAAGCCCTGATACAGCAGGACTTTATTCTGCCGGATAATGTTCTTACCAAAGGCGCTGAATCTGCCGCACAGATGGCGTTATACGCCGGTATCTCACCGGAGTTGTATGTCATTCTGACAGAAAAAACCGAGGGGTTAAGTGAAGCGGAAACAGTTGCCCTGCTGAAAAAAAACTTCCCTGCCGTTAATACTGACAGCCTGATGGATCTGAATGCACTGGCTAATTATTACGGGCTGCCAAGGGATGAGATTCAGGAGATGCTGGAGAAACGCGGAGCAGAAACTCCCAATGTGTATCGTGATGATAAATTGATAACACATATCCTCGACGCAGAAGGAAAAATAACGCTTTGCGGAATGATCAGAGAATTTGACGTGACTACTAATAATGAACGTCAATATTACTATTTAGATCTTATTTCACTAGGCGGGAAAAAATTTTTAGTCAACTTTTCTGCTACAGGTATATATCCACAATATCCTGTCTTTCAAATCTTAATTACAGTTAGTAATAAGGAACATTGCAGATACACTGGCAATAATTTCATCCCTGAACGAGAGTTACATTACAGCATTCCTATAACATGGGATAACACTCCTGAAAACAGATTTTCTGTTGCTATCAAACGCGGTAAAAATAATGGTAATTGGGTTTATGAACGTTATTGTTTCTATCCAGATAATTCCATCGTTGTTCCCGGCCAATGGCTTCTCTCTCTCAATAAACTCCTGCGTCTTGCCAAAGCAACCGGTATCACCCCGCTGGAAACACAACGCGCATTAACCCGCCTGAATCCGACAGGTAAAGACTCAGACGTAACTGTACTGCACCGTTTCTGTGAATTTCTGCTCTACCGTAAACGTTATAATATCAGCAGCGATGATGCATTAATTCTGAGTGGTGCCACTATCAGTACCGTCAGCTGCGACGGCCAGCTCAGTCAGTTTGACCGGATGTTTAATAACCCGCCGCTGAATGATCTGGTTTATCCGCTGGACGGAACAACGCTGGATTTAACGGCTGATAATACGGATTACCGGATACCGTATCTGCTCAGGGCATTTCAGATAACCCGGAGTGATTTACTTCCTTTAAATGGCCCGCTGCATGCAACCACCACACCTGAAACAAAAATTATTAATAACCTTGAGCAAATCAGTAAGCTGTATTTACTGATATTACTGTGTGGTATACATGACATTACACCTGCACAAATTGATCGCATATTATACAATTCGCCCTATTACGAAATAGGAACCATTGGTATTTCTGATACAGATCGCAGAAGAATTATTAACTATCTGTGGCAAACCACTCAGTGGATAAATGCACAAAATATTTCTGCTGACACACTTCCTCTGTTACAGACGTCTCTAATATGGCGAAAACCAACCAAAGAAATGAATACTTTTCTTGATGCGTTGCGTAACGGTGGTATTGACGACACCAATACGAATACATTGTACACCACCATGGCGCCGATAGTTGCTGCCGCGATGCAACTGGAAAGCCCGGAGATGGGGGAAACGGTGCTGCGCTGGCTGGATACTTATGCAAATAACAATTCACTTAAAACTACAGATATCTGGCCAATTATTATTCTGGAAACACCATCTGCTGATGAGAAAAGTAAACTATACAACTGGTGTTATGCGTTAGCTCAGCGGGTATTGCTTATCCGGACTCTGACACTCAGTTACACTGAAGTACAAATTTTATTTACAGATGCCAAACCCCGTACTGTTGATAGTCTGCGGCAGATCAGTAACTTCCACGCACTAATAAACCGCTGTGGTGAACATGCGGGTGATGTATTATCTGAGCTGCAAGACAAGACACTTATACCATCTGAGCTGGAAACCTACTCCGGGATACCTTACGCACTGATTGTCAGTGCCCTGAAAATGACCAGCGATACCCCTATCACCACCTGACAGCAACTGGCCGTATTACCGGACTATATTGATATTGCCGGCACCCTCGGTATTCTGCCGCAGGAATTTAACAACCTCCTGACTATCACCGAAAAAACCGCCCCGGCCTACTACGAACTACGCAACCTTTCCCGGATATTACAGGCCGGTCTGAACGAACAACAAACTCAGCAGATGCAAAATCAGCTGGAATCGCGCCGCAGTGAAGCCCTCAGCGGGGAATACCGTTCGCTTGTGATGAAAAAACCGCTGGCAAACCGTGATGATATCTGGCGTGAGCTGCTGGTGGACGGCAAAGTCAGTGCGGGCATCACCACCACACGGCTGGCAGATGCTATTGCCGGTATTCAGCTCTATATTAACCGCACTATTGCCGGTGATGAGCCAAGCGCGGAAAATGCCGTACTTGAGCGTCAGTTCTTTAAAGACTGGGATACTTATAATAAACGCTACAGCACCTGGGCAGGTGTGTCGCAATTAGTCTATTACCCGGAAAACACCATCGACCCGACTATCCGTATCGGCCAGACCGGGATGATGAACACCATGCTGGAACAGCTTTCCCAGAGTGAACTTAACAGTGACACCCTGGAAGACGGTTTCCGCCAGTACCTGACTGCCTTTGAACAGGTCGCTAACCTGAAAGTGGTCAGCGGGTATCATGATACGGTAGATATTGATGAGGGTAATACCTGGTTTATCGGTACCAGCCAGACAGAACCGAAAAAATATTACTGGCGTAAAGCCGACCACAGCAAATGTCAGAACGGCCGTTTTGCCGCCAATGCCTGGAGTGACTGGAAAGAAATTACTTGTGCCATTAATCCGTATCAGGAGATGGTGCGCCCGGTGATTTTCCGTTCACGTCTGTATCTGCTGTGGGTAGAAGAACAGTTACGTAAAGGTGAGGATGGTAAAAAAGATATTTCCGCCTTCAGTGTCAAACTGACCCATATTAAATATGACGGCAGTTGGGCATCACCGTTCAGTTATGATGTTACCGGTAAGCTTAGCTCCGCATCAGAAAATCCGGGTCTCTATTGCAGTGCAAACCTTGATGATAATACGCTGACGATCGCCTGTTATAAAAAACCTGAAGATCAGGGCACCACAAAACCTGATTTCTATTTCGGCTTATTTATTCAGCAGGATATGACCGGTACTGATGCCCCCGGACTACAAAGCACCTTAGAAACAATAATATCACAGTTGGATACCTTATCCGTTGTTAAAGTAAATACACTTATGACCGGCAGATATTATACGGATTTTTCACTGGTATCACAGGATGGAAATACATCACTGAACCTTACCCTCTCTCCCGGCAGTTATTCAACCGATAAGGACTATATACTGACAGTCAAACCGGATGCCAGTATCACCATAGATTCAAATGAAGTTTTCCACTATATTGGTGGTTATATACGGAATCACTGTATTGACAATTTTAATGACTATAATCGCCGTTCTGCCTTCAGTATATACACCCCGGAAAACATAAAACTCAGCCCGCTGAACAGTAATATTCCGGACGGTGATGTCACCTTTACTATCCTCAAAAATGAAACTTCTCAGGAGAATTATTTATACCTGACAATTGCAGGGAAAACCAATTGGAATATACCTGAATCGTTTTTTTGTAATAATACAAAATCTACGTACGGTTATACTCTGGCGTCCGATAATATATCAGATAGAGATGCAGGGTATTATCCTTATAATAACATGCCTGGACCTGAATTTTTTTCTGATGCGACAAAATATACCCTTCATCCGGGATTCACTGTTCCTGATGCTGAACTGAGCACCGGTCAACTTACCAGACGGGCATCCCCCCTCAGTGCAGATAATATCTGTATCGATTTTATCAGTAGCGATGGTCATATATTCAAAACCATCAAAGGCAGCGACACCGGAATGTCAGCACCAAAATATCCGGTAGGTTCAACTGAAACGCTGTCTTTTTCATTTGGTTCTCTGTCCGTGCAGCTTTCTAAGGTAACCAAACAGGCCATCACTGTAAAAATCAGCTATACAGGACTGGAACCACTAATTGCCAGCACTACTTATCAGTTAACGCTGGAAACACCAAAAATCAGTAACACTGTTATCACCCTGCATACCACCGCAGACGGCGCCCAGTATATGGAATGGTATGCTTACCGTACCCGGCTGAATACCCTGTTTGCCCGTCAGTTAATTGAACGTGCCAATAACGGGATTGATGCGGTACTGTCACCGGAAACCCAGGCGTTACGTGAGCCAAAACCCGGAAAAGGGGGATATGTCACACTGACGCTGAAACCGTATGATCCGGCTATTCATGGCAGTGACCGGGCGTTTACGATTCAGAAGTGTGGTGTCATCAATTCCGGTAATGTATATCCTGTTATTGACGCAACGTTAAATACAAAAGCATCAACTTTTGTTAATCTGTTTTTCCCGTATAGGGAAGATAGCGATAAAGAACTATTCATTCGTGCGCATTTTCAGAGCGGTGATAAAAACTGGATTAAATTTATTCCTGACGGAAACAATGGCTGGAAATTAGACACCAGTTATAACAATGGCACCTTCCCCGGCCTGGAATCCGTCTCCGGCCTCCAGCAGCCCGATGAACCAATGGACTTCAGCGGCGCCAATGCCCTCTATTTCTGGGAGCTGTTCTATTACACCCCGATGATGGTGGCCATGCGTCTGTTACAGGAGCAGAACTTTACCGAAGCCAACCGCTGGTTAAGCTATATCTGGCGTCCTGCCGCCGGCGGTGCCGGTGACTGGCGTGTGCGTCCGCTGAAAGAAGATACCTCCTGGAACGCCGATCCGCTGGATTCGGTTGACCCGGATGCGGTCGCCCAGAATGATCCGATGCACTATAAAGTCAGCACCCTGATGAAACTGCTCGACCTGCTGATTGCCCGCGGGGACAGCGCTTACCGTATGCTGGAGCGCGATACCCTGAATGAAGCCAAAATGTGGTATATGCAGGCACTTGGTTTACTGGGGGATAAACCGCTGACCCTGATCAGCAGCGATTGGAACAATCCGTTACTGAGTGATGCCGCCGATCAGACCAAAACCAAACAACGGCAGGATGAAATCAGCCGTCTGCGCAACGGTGGTCTGCTGCCGGAAGTTCGTACCGCCAATACGCTGACCGGGCTGTTCCTGCCGCAGCAGAACGAAAAACTGCTCGGCTACTGGCAGACCCTGGAAATGCGTCTGTTTAACCTGCGCAATAATCTCGCCATCGACGGTCAGCCGCTTTCACTGCCTGTCTTTGCCGCACCGGCCGACCCGGCCGCACTGCTCAGTGCTGCGGCGGCAGCCTCCGGCGGAAGCAAAGCTTTACCGTCTGTTGACAGAATTCCGGCAATGCGCTTCCCGCAGGCCCTGGAAAGTGCACGTTCACTGACCGGACAACTGATGCAGTTCGGTTCAACCCTCCAGGGGCTGATTGAGCGCCAGGATGCGGAAGCGATGAGTGAACTGCTGCAAAACCAGGCCGGTGAACTGATGCTCTCCTCCCTGCGCATGCAGGAGCAGGCACTCGCCGAACTGGATGCCGAGAAGAAAACACTGGAACAGAGCCGTGCCGGGGCACAATCCCGCTTTGACAGCTACCGCACGCTGTATGATGAAAATATCAGTGCGGCAGAACAGCAAACCATGGCGATGAATATCTCATCATCCGTGCTGGGTGCCAGCGCTGAAGCACTGCATCTGGCCGCCGCCGCCGCCGATATGGCACCAAACGTCTTTGGTATGGCCGTGGGGGGCAGCCGCTGGGGCAGTATTCCTAAAGCCATTGGTATCGGTCTCGGCCTGACCGCCTCCGCTGTCAGAATTACCTCTGACAATATCAGTCAGTCTGAGGCATGGCGCCGCCGCCGTCAGGAATGGGAAATCCAGAAAAACAGTGCGGAATCTGAAGTGAAACAGATTGATGCCCAACTGGAAGCCCTGGCCGTCCGCCGCACCGCCACAGAAATGCAGCGCGACTATCTGGAACTCCAGCAGGCGCAGACTCAGGCACAACTGGAGTTTCTGCAACGGAAATTCAGTAATAAAGCCCTCTACAGCTGGCTGCGCGGCCGTCTGGCGGCAATCTATTACCGCTTCTATGACCTGACCGCAACCCGCTGCATGATGGCGGAAGAAGCGTATAAATGGCTGACCGGTGAGACAACCCGTTATATCAAACCGGGTGCATGGCAGAGCAATAACGCCGGGCTGATGGCCGGTGAGTCCCTGCTGCTGAATCTGGCCGAGATGGAACAGGCATGGCTGAAATGGGATCACCGCGCACTGGAAGTCACCCGCACCGTTTCGCTGGCTGAAGTGTACAGCGCTGATAAGGTCGATCTGGCCGCGAAAATTGCAGATCTGCTGAAAGGCAGTGGTTCCGGCAGCACACCGGCGGCAACCGGGCTTTCAATGACCACAGATAAACAGCTGCATGCTGCATTTAATCTGAAATCACTGAATATCTTAAAAGACTATCCTGACAACCTGGGTAGTACACGCCGCATCAAACAGATCAGTGTGACCTTACCGGCGCTGGTCGGACCGTATCAGGATGTGCGTGCCGTGCTCAGTTACGGCGGCGGCACAAAACTGCCTGACGGCTGCAAGGCCATTGCCGTCTCTCACGGTATGAATGACAGCGGTCAGTTTCAGCTGGATTTCAACGATGGCCGCTGGCTGCCGTTTGAAGGCATTAAGGTGGATGATGATAACAGTCTGTTCCTGAGCTTCCCGGGAGCAACAGGTGATAAGCAGAAAGCTCTGCTGCTCAGTCTGAGCGATATTATCGTCCATATCCGTTACACCATCCGTTAATTTTTATCCTGACCCGGGCAGCCTGCAGGCTGCCCGTTCTGGAGTCTATAATGCAACAATCAGAAAATATCAGTCCTCAGGCTCCGTCTCTGCCGAAAGGCGGCGGTGCGCTGACAGGACTTTCCGGACAGGCGGGCGCTGCCGGCCCGGACGGCGCGGCATCATTATCTCTGCCGCTGCCAATCAGTGCCGGACGCGGCTATGCCCCGTCACTCGCTCTCAGCTACAGCAGCCAGGCCGGTAACAGCGCCTTTGGTGCAGGCTGGGATCTCAATCTTCCGGCGATCAGCCGCCGTACCCGCAAAGGGGTTCCTGCTTATACGGCTGAAGATGAGTTTCTTGATCCTGCCGGTGAGGTTCTGGTGGCTATCCCGGGAGCCGGTAATAAACGTCAGACACTGTTTGGCGTGAAACTGGCCGTGTCGTATCAGATAACAGCATATCGCGCCCGGGTGGAGCGCGATTTCAGCCGCCTGGAATACTGGCAGCCGGAAGGCAGCACCACTGAGCCGGATTTCTGGCTCTGGTATGCCGCAGACGGTCAGGTGCATCTGCTCGGTTATGAATCCGCCGCCCGTGTCAGTGACGGCAGCCACACCGCCCGCTGGTTACTGAACGCCTCGGTTTCCGCCACCGGTGAGCAGATTTATTACCGTTACCGTGCGGAAGATGATATCAATTGCAGTGTTCAGGAAAAAACCGCTCACCCGGCCAGCCACAGCCAGCGCTATCTCAGCGAGGTTTATTACGGCAATATCACCGCCGGACACACATTCGTTTGTCTGAACGGCAGTGATGCCACCCGCGCGGGCTGGTTGTTTGTACTGGTGTTCGATTATGGTGAACGCACAATCAAACCGGAAGAAAAACCGCTGTTTAACGCCGGTTCCGGCTGGTTGTGCCGTCAGGACCCGTTCTCCGCTTATGCTTACGGGTTTGATCTGCGTACCCGCCGCTTATGCCGCCAGGTACTGATGTTCCACCGCCTGGAGACACTTGCTGAAAAAGCAGAAGGTACGGATGTACCGGCACTGGTCTCCCGCCTGTTGTTTGAGTATCGGGAAACCCCGTTTATCACCACACTGACTGCCGCACGGCAGATGGCCTTTGAAGATAACGGCAAAGTGCAGTCACTGCCGCCGCTGACCTTCGGCTGGCAGACCTTTGATATTCCGGCCTCTCCGCAGTGGTCTCAGCCGGAGATGGGTAAACTGAATCCGCAGCAGCCGTGGCAGTATCTGGATCTGTACGGTGAAGGTATTTCCGGGATTCTGTATCAGGACAGCGGTGCATGGTATTACCGGACACCGATCCGTGATACCCGAAGTGATGATGTCAACGCAGTGATATGGGATAAACCACAGCGGCTTGATAATATTCCCGCGCTGCGGGAAGGCGCGATGCTGACTGATCTTGACGGTGATGGCCGTATGCAGTGGGTGGTCACTCAGCCCGGTGTACAGGGGCAATATAGTCAGCAGACAGATAATCCGGTGCAGTGGCTGCATTTTACGCCGCTCAGCGCCCTGCCGCTGGAGTACAGCCATCCTGCCGCACAAATGACGGATATCAACGGGATCGGTGCCACCGATCTGGTGTTAATCGGCCCGCGCAGTGTGCGTATCTGGCCGGGAAGCAAAGACGGCTGGTTATCCGCACAAAATATTCCGCAGGCGGAAAAAATTGTGCTGCCGTCACCGGACGGTGATGCCGCCACGCTGGTTGCGTTCAGTGATGTACTCGGCTCCGGACAACAGCATCTGGTACAAATCAGTGCTGACGGCGTGCTCTGCTGGCCGAATCTGGGTCACGGTCACTTTGGTCAGCCGCTGGTTCTGGATGGGTTCAGTAAAAAACAGACTGAATTCAATGCGGCTTATGTCTCTCTGGCCGATATTGACGGCAGTGGCACCGCCGATATTCTGTATGCCCGCAGTGATTATATTGAAATTTACCGTAACCGCAGCGGTAACGGTTTTGATAAACCGGTTACCGTGAAGCTGCCTGCCGGTGTGCGTTATGATAATACCTGCCGGTTACAGGCCGCGGATGTGCAGGGATTAGGGGTCGCCAGTTTGTTGCTGACCGTTCCCCATACCGTACCACGCCATTATCTGCTGCATCTGACCACCGAAAAACCGTGGCTGCTGAATCAGATTAATAATCATTCGGGGATGTCACAGCGTCTGCATTACCGCAGTTCCGCACAGTTCCGTCTGGATGATAAGGCACGCGAACCGGTTTCATATCTGCCCTTCCCGCTGCATACGTTATGGAAAACAGAAACCAGCGACGAAATTACCGGCAATAAACTGGTGAGCGAAGCCTGCTATCACCACGGTGTGTGGGATGCACGGGAACGGGAGTTCCGCGGTTTCGGCTGTGTGGAAATTCTGGATACGGATACCGCCGCCGCCCGGGATACCAGCGGAGTCCTGACAATGCCGGTGCTGACCCGTAGCTGGTATGCTACCGGTTATACCCCTGTCGATACACAACTGAAAAATGAGTACTGGCAGGGTGATAAAAGTGCCTTTGCCGGTTTTGTTACCCGGCTGACAACCGGCAGCGCTGATAAAGAATCTGTCTGTTCTGATGCTTTGGTACAAAAACAGGCATTCTGGCTCAGCCGTGCGCAAAAAGGAATGCAGTTGCGCAGTGAGGTATACGGTAAAGACGGCAGTCCGCAGCAGGATTTACCATACAGTGCCAGTGAACAGCGTCTGAGTGTCCGCCTGATCACGCCGGATGCGGATATGCCGGTGGTCTGGCCGTCCGTATCCGAAAGCCGGGAATATCATTATGAACGCATGACTTCTGATCCGCAGTGTTCGCAATCCGTTGTGCTCAGTGCAGATGAGTATGGTTATCCGTTACGTGCAGCCAATATCCATTATCCGCGTCGTCCTAAACCGGCGAAAAATCCGCTGCCGGATACTCTGCCCGCGTCACTGTTTGATTCCGGCTATGATGATCAGCAATTACAACTGGTGATTGTACTGACACGAACCGCTCAGGCACATATTGGTGAACCCGCCCGCGAATTCTGGCAAACCGGTCTGCCGCTGCGCGTGCGTAATGATACTTATACCGGCGGAAATACACCTGCTCAGGGATTCACCGCCGAAACGCTGCAAACGCTGCTTAACAGCGGCTCCGGTCTGTCCCGGTGTTTTTCCGGTCAGCAGCAAATCTGGTGGTATGATGATTTAGGTCAATTGCCGACAAATACCACGCCGTTCTGGCCACCGCGTCAGTATTACACGGATACCGCAGAGTTTGATGATGCGATCATTACTTCACTGGGAGCTGCTGAGGATATTACCGCTCATCTGGAAAAAGGCGCTTATCTTCAGTCTGATTACCTGTTTGCGGACGGCACAGAAACCGGTAAAAAACTCTGGGTTACCCGTTCCGGCAGCGTCACGTTCGGTGAGCCGGAACAGTTCTGGCTGCCGGTTGCCGTCTGTGATAATCCGCTGGTCGGAGAACGTTATCTGACCCGCGATAAACATCACTGTGTTATCACCAAACACCGCGATGCTGACGGGTTAATGACAACCGCAAAATATGACTGGCGCTTCCTGTCTGTCTGCGAAATCACCGATACCAATGACAATATCAGTCAGGTTCAGACTGATGCGCTGGGTCGCGTTATCAGCAGCCGTTTTTACGGTACGGAAAATGGTCAGAAGACGGGGTACAGTCAGAAGCCGCTGACACTGCCGGAGTCTGTGCAAACCGCAGTGGATATGCAAAAACAGCTGCCGGTTGCACAATGCTTTATTTATGCCGCAGACAGCTGGATGCACAGCGGTACGGATAAACTGCCGCCGCATGTGCTGACACTGACAACCGATCGCTATGATGACGAACCGGCGGATAAAAGCACACAACAAATTCGTCAGCAGGTCACCTTCAGCGACGGTTTTGGCCGGATAGTGCAGCAATCTGTCCGTTTTGAGGACGGTGATGCATTCCACCGTAATAAAAACGGCTCACTGGCAGCCGGAAACCGGAAAAGTGAGAAAGCAGCTCACCGCTGGGCGGTATCCGGTCGTACAGAGTATGACAACAAAGGACAGGCCGTCCGGACTTATCAGCCTTATTTTGTTAATGACTGGAAGTATGTCAGTGATGACAGTGCACGGCAGGATTTGTACGCTGACACCCACTATTATGACCCGCTCGGCCGCGAACATCAGGTGATCACCGCGAAAGGATATCAGCGGCGCACACTGTACATGCCGTGGCTTGTTGTCAGTGAGGATGAAAACGATACCGCAGAGTAAGCGGTATCGCTGAGAGACAGATAACAGCCTGTTATTCAGGCTGTTATTTTTCTAATCGTATTGCAGACGGGTGATTTTTCCCGGCGTGCAGTCAAAATTGATCGCGCGGGCGATAGCCCGTCCCTGCGCCTGAGAAAATGCGGGATTCGTTACCGGGCTGAACATATCGGCATATTCAAGGCTGGATTTACCGTAAATAAACCCGCCAACCAGCGGATTGTTCACTGAATACATCTGCGGCAGCATAGCCATCATTGAGGAGACCGGCACACCGATCAGGTGTTTTTCCAGATCACCCTCCTGCATTGTATCCTGCGGATAAAACCATAATGGTGTGCTGATAAAAAATCGGGCGTTGTCATTCATATTAGTCAGAATATATCTGACCAGCCCGATAGCCGCATCTCTGTCCAGATGTTCGATCACATCCAGCAGACAAATCACATCATATTTGGCAAATAATTCCTGCGGGATATCCTGTGCCAGTCCGTGCCAGATATTTCGGTAAATATTGTCATCTAATAATGCCTCATTATGACAATTAGGTTCAAATCCATCCACTCCATCCACAGACCAGTAAAATGTGTCCGGGTTTGCTTTGATCATCCGTCCTAACGTTCCGACGCCAAAACCGATGTCCAGAACATTAACAGAAAGCTGCATCATCAGGTCATTCAACTGAAAGATTAATTCGCGCGGTGCTGCGGAACTCCCCTCACTGACGCCCTCAGACATTTTTGCCACACCGGTAAAATGATAATCCTTTACTATCTGTAATAGCATTGTGTCCCTCACTGGTAAGCATACTGAATTACCTCATACTACCTGAGCTGTCTCAGAAAAATATAAGAATCATTGCCATTCTCACGGTAAAAAAATGCCGGTCAAATCATGACCGGCATTTTTACAGAGAAGAAAACAGAATCAATCAGGATTCACACATATCAACACTGAGCGCTGACGGCGGCAGACCGATTTGCAATATGACCGGCTCATAATCATCTGTACCGCTCCAGTGGCGGGCAATTTTACGCGCCAGCAGGAACCCGGCTGCACCGCCGAGAATCCCCCCGGCGAGAACCGCAGACTGGCTTTCTGCCAGTGCCTGTACCAGACCCGCACCGGCAAATAACCCCAGAAGCGGCGTCAGATATACCAGCATCGCTGAACGCAGCAGACTGCCTTCAGGGATACCGACCTCCACTTTCTGACCGGTTACCAGCGGTTCGCTGACCGGGATTTCGAGCTGGTGCTCTGCTTCCGGCCCCAGTTTATTCAGCAGATAAGAGCCGCATGCTGCCCGGGCTTTACAACTTCCGCATCCGGCAGACGAGCCGTAACGCAGCACCGCGCGCCCGTTCTGCCAGCGCACCACGGTTGCCCACTCTTTGACCATATTAACCTCCGCTGAATGTCACACCATCTGCTATCTGCCGGGCCGTTGCCGGGGGCAATTCGCCGAAGACGGTGATCTCATTATCACCTTTACGTATGGTGTACAGCGTACGCGAACCCTGACGCATTGTCTGTTGATTTTCTGGTGTCTTCACCGCTTTGGCGACATTCACTGAAAAAGAGAACAGACCGTCACTGAACATGACGGTTTCAACCCATTCCTGTTCGCCCACCTGACGGCGGTTACGGGTCATCTCTTTAAACCCGTTCGGGAGACGCATCACATCCCAGTCAAATCTGACCTTTTCCGGCTGAGGGATAGCCAGTACCGGCGGCATCGTGACGGACTGTACAGCTTTCAGCGCCTCAGTCACACTACCGTTATCCACGGAAGCGGACACCACACGGAACTGCTCAAGTGAGACATTATTCTGATCCAGCAGATCCACCTGCAATGGCAGGCCGGTTTCTTCATCCGCGACCACAATATAATTGTAACGTGAATTATCTTTCGAGGTGATACGCACCACCCGGCCCGGGTGATCGCCGATATGAATCCGCCCGACATCAATAAAATTGTAATAGGCTTTCAGGGCATTGAAATCCGCGAAAATAATCGACGGCAGATAATCAACAATGTGATTACCGCTCAGGCTGAATGAGTCCAGTCCCGGCTCATAATAGCTGATTTCCTGCCCGCGCTGGACGATTTCCCGCCGGGAGCTGTCCATCTGCATAATCTGGGCGACCGGCTGACCATCCATAACCGCATAGCGGTAACGGACAGGCGTGATACCTTTCGGGGAGATGGTAATAAAAGAGAGTTCATAACTGAGAGTGCGGGAAGCGTTACCCATATTCTGCAGCAACGCCTCAGCACTTTGTTGTGCTGAGGCGGGTGCTGCGAGTAACAGGCTGCCCGTCAGAAAAGCAACGGATAACCAGATTCGTTTCATTACTACTGCTGTGGTTGTGAAGACGCGCGACCCTGTTCCGGGGTGGCTGTCTGTTTAACTTCAGGCTGACCATCCGTGTGTACACGGCGATCCAGTTCATACTGCTGGAAAATCGCATTCAGGCGCGCACCGCGTTCCTGATCAAAGCGGGTCTGCGGGGCAAGACCGGCACCGTTTTTCAGATCCAGACTGACAGGAGATGCACTGCCCATAAACGGTACGGTATTAAATGCGGACGCATCACCGTTAACCACGCTCTCTGTACCGTCAGTATTATAGTGCTGAACACCGATAATCACGGCCAGTGATACACAGGCTGCCATACCGACCTGCGTCAGCTGACTTGCCCACGGACGCAGTTTTGCCACAAATCCGTAATCACGCCATGTTTTCGGTTCAGGCTGGGACTCTGGGACCGCCTGAGGTGCGATATAAACCGGCTCCTGCGCCAGTGCTTCAGCTACCCGTGACGCAATATCAAAATGCATGACGTCCGGCAGGTCGCCGCGCATCGTATCACGGATAAGATGATAACCGGCCCACTCTGCCTGCAGATCTGCATCCTGTGTCAGTGCGGTAACCAGTTCACTGTCAAGAGTTTCTCCGTCCATCAGTGCGGAAAGTGTCTCTTTTTGCATGCCTACGTTCCCTTCAGTGTGATTTAAGTGCTCACTGATTTTGTATCAGTGGCTGAACTTTATTATCGATGGCTTCACGTGCGCGGAAGATACGGGAACGAACCGTGCCGACCGGGCAGTCCATAATCTCAGCTATTTCTTCATAGCTCAGACCATCGAGCTCACGCAATGTAATCGCCGTTTTCAAATCCTCGGGTAAGGAATCGATCGTGCGGAAAACCACCGCTCTTAATTCTTCAGACAACATTAAGTTCTCAGGGTTCGAAATTTCTTTTAACGCCCCTGAGGATTCAAAATTCTCAGCATCTCCGGCATCCACATCACTGGATGGCGGACGGCGCCCCTGAGCAACCAGGTAATTCTTTGCTGTATTGACTGCAATACGGTACAGCCAGGTATAAAATGCACTGTCACCGCGAAACGACCCGACTGCGCGGTAAGCCTTGATAAAGGATTCCTGCGCCACATCCGGAACATCACTCTGCGGAACATAGCGGGATACCAGGCTCGCCACTTTGTGCTGATAACGAACCACCAGCATATTAAAGGCTTTCTGATCCCCTTTCTGTACCCGATCAACCAGCATTTGATCCGTTAACTGCTCGCTCATTCGCAGTGTTATCTCCCGAAGCTCAGCTTCACCATTCTCTTTCCTGTTTCGCTTCACTTCATGATGAGCAAGCGATACTTTGAGTCAGCTAAAATAGCGAAGTTCATTTTTCTTTTAAAAAAATTACAAAAAAGGATCCTTTTTGTGATCCTTATTACACATTTTGCGGATAATTCCTGCGTAATTACCCGCAGACCATTTTTCCGGCGATTAACGTTACAGATTACCACGTTTTTACCGGCAATCCCTCTGATAATCACGGAAAATTGCCTCAGGACAGTGTAAAAATCCTGTAAAATCTGCTTTTGACTGAAAAAACACCGTCACAACCATGACCATGGCACGATTCAGTATTTCAGATAAAAACCGGTAATAAATGATTTAAAATCAGCACTGTAATTCCCTTCTTCCGTTTTAATACTCATTGTTCTGTGCTGCACACTGCACGGACGGCGGGATAACGCGATTAATATCCGGTGAAAAGGGGTATCCGGTTTATCTGATACCGCGATCTGTGTATGCAGAAACCAGTTCTGCTCACCGGCGGCAACGATAAAATCCTGCCCGGCGGTGTACGGCAGTACCACACAAAGCAAACCATCCGGCGTGATAAGCTGTGCTGCATGTTGCAGCAACTGAGGGTGATCCAGTGACGTGGTATAGCGGGCGGTTTCCCGGGCGCTGTCACGGCAGGCAACCGCCGGGGCGAAATACGGCGGATTGCTGACAATAAGATCATAACGCACCTCCGGGCCGGTACGGATAAACTCACCGATATCCTGATGAAACACACGCATCCGCACTTCCCACGGTGATGCCAGGAAGTTCTCCGCGGCCTGAGCCGCGGCGTCAGCGTCAATATCCACCGCATCAATCCGCGTATCCGGCTGCGAACGCTGTGCCAGCATCAGCGCCACCAGCCCGCTGCCGGTACCGATATCCAGAATATGGCGGGCGTTTTCGCACGGTGCCCAGCCGCCGAGCAGCACCCCGTCGGTTCCGACTTTCATGGCGCAGCGGTCGTGGGCCACAAAAAATTGTTTGCAGGCAAAACCACGGCGGCGGGCGGGTTGTTTTTCGTTTGTCATCATCACTGAACTGTTTGTCTGTTAAAATAAATAAATCCCGGCGACAGGATACGGACTTCTGCCCGCAGAAGAAAGTCCCGCACACCGGCAACTATTTTTGATGAAGATCCTGTCCAAGCCGTTTATAATCAGCGGTCCAAACAGAGGTATATAATGACTGCAACTACTTTTTCTGAACTCGAACTGAACGATGAACTGCTCCGTGCGCTGGATGCCAAGGGCTATGAGCGCCCGACCGTCATCCAGGAAGCCACTATTCCGGCCGCGCTGGATAATCGTGATATTCTGGGTTCAGCCCCGACCGGCACCGGCAAAACTGCCGCATATCTGCTGCCGGCCATTCAGCACCTGTCCGACTTCCCGCGTAAAAAATCCGGGCCGCCGCGCGTGCTTATCCTGACCCCGACCCGCGAACTGGCCATGCAGGTGGCGGATCAGGCCAGAGAATTCTGTCAGTTCACCCATCACGATGTTGCCACTATCACCGGCGGTGTGGCCTATATGAACCACGCCGAAGTGTTCAGTGAGAACCAGGACATCGTTGTCGCCACCACCGGGCGTCTGCTGCAATATATAAAAGAAGAAAACTTTGACTGCCGTGCGGTTGAGATCCTGATCCTCGACGAAGCTGACCGCATGCTGGACATGGGCTTTGCCAACGATATCGAAACCATCGCCGGTGAAACCCGCTGGCGGACGCAAACCATGCTGTTCTCCGCCACACTCGAAGGACAGGCTATCCGCGATTTCGCCAAACGAATCCTGAACGAACCGGTTGAAATCGAAGCTGATCCTTCACGCCGTGAGCGCAAAAAAATCCAGCAATTTTATCTGCGTGCCGATGATCTGGAGCACAAAAAAGCGCTGCTTGCGCATCTGCTGAAACAGCCTGATGTCACCAAAACCGTGGTATTTGTCCGTAAACGTGAGCGCGTGCGCGAACTGTCTGACTGGCTGCGCACACAGGATATCGTTTCCTGCTATCTCGAAGGCGAAATGGTACAGGCGAAACGCAATGAAGCCATCAGCCGTATGACTGACGGCCGTGCCACTGTGCTTATCGCAACCGATGTGGCCTCCCGCGGGATCGACATCGAAGATATCAGCCATGTCTTTAACTTTGATCTGCCGCGCACTGCGGATGTCTACCTGCACCGTATCGGACGTACCGCCCGTGCCGGACGCAAAGGGGTGGCCATTTCACTTGTCGAATCCCATGACCAGCCGCTGCTCGGCAAAATTATCCGCTATATTGAAGAGCCGATCAAAATGCGGGTAATCGATGAGTTACGGCCGAAAACCCGTGCGCCATCGGAGAAAGCGACGCACAAGCCGTCGAAGAAAGTACTCGCCAAGCGCAAAGAGCAAAAAGCCGCTGAGACTGAGAAGAAGAAAAAAACCAAAATCCGCCACCGCGTCAGTAAAAATATCGGAAAACGACGCAAGCCAGGCGCAAAACACGCGGAACAGACTCCTGCGGCCGGCGAACCACAGGAATAAACGGAACTCCTTCTCTCTGATAAACGAAAACGGACTGTCACAGTCCGTTTTTTTATGCTTACTCCCGGGTTTCATCCATCTGTTCCATCGCAGTAACCACCTGCGACAGGGTGTGTGCTTTCACACCGAGAACCAGCTTCTGCAATGCGGAATGTGCATGCTGCGGCGGATAATAATCCAGCGCTATCCGCTGCCCGAGCGCCTGCGGAAGATCAAGCCCGTCCTGAATATGGGTGAGCCAGTCATGCTCCAGCACATAATGGCGGATAAGTTCGTCCCCGCGCTCCCGCGCGGTCAGCAGAGACACCCCCTCTTCCGCCAGCGTATTCTCCGCCAGTCCCGCCGCATTAAAGATAACCGCCGGTTGCTGAAGCACCACGGCACAAAATGAGGCCAGCCCGCCCCCGAGAGAGTGCCCGACAAATAACCACGGACACACCGACTGCGACAACAGATGTGCTGCCAGTGATACCGCCTCCTGATACTGTCTTGCCGGTAATCCGCGGCCCTGGCGGATGTTGGTCATCATATCTGACATATCATTACTGCCCGCAAACGCCAGAATACCGGTATTGCGGTAATGATAAATCATACTTTGCAGGCCGGACGGGCTGCTTAACTGATCTTCCGTCAGCGAGAGAGAGGCCAGTGTCTGAGTATCAGAACGGCAGACTTCGCCGATATCACGCTGACCGGGCCGGTAACTGTCAGAGCACAGCCGCGCCAGTGTTATATCATCGGGGAAACCATCCTGCCGGTGTCCGGCGGATGCAGACAGCAATAAATCCGCTGCGGTGGCCTGCTGCCGCTGCAAAAGCGCCTGACAATGCGGCGTGGATGAGAAAGCCAGTAACTGCGAAAAATAGTGTTCGATCAACATAAGTACGCCTCCGTGGACACTGAAGGCTTCACTTAACGCTATTCTCTGACCAGCAACAATATCATTTTTTATCAGTAAGTTACCGGAATTCTTATCCATCAGACATAAAAAAACCACGCCGGAGCGTGGTTTTCGGAACAAGGACTGTTGCCGGAACGATTACAGGCTGGCAGTAAAAGTACGGGCAATAACGTCGCGCTGCTGTTCAGGAGTCAGTGAGTTGAAACGCACTGCATAACCGGAAACACGGATAGTTAACTGCGGATATTTTTCCGGATGGTTAACAGCATCTTCCAGAGTTTCACGACGCAGAACGTTCACGTTCAGGTGCTGACCACCTTCAACACGGACGGTAGGCTGAACCTGTAAATTCACTTCACGGTACTCGAAAGGACCTAATGCGGAACGGGAAACAACATCACCGTCTGCATATTGTTCTTTTGCACAGATGCAGCGTACTTCGTCTTTGCTGTCATCCAGCAGCCAGAAAGAGTTAACCAGTGCAGCGTTGTCAGATTTAGTAATTTGAATACCAGTAACCATGATGACCTCCGGGTGATTCGTTATCAATTTATTGATTGCCATTTAACTTGGAATATTGGTCTAACCAATGTCTCTGTATCTTATATACCAAGAATACAGGGTCGATTCTTTGATATATATCAATAAAAATCATATCAATTTTTAGCCATCCTGATAAAAGGCTGTTTTAAATCAAAATTTCATTTTTGCTGTTTTCAGGTTTTTTTGTAAAAAATCAGTCATTTTCTCCCTGCCGCCGCCGTTATCAGAACCCGGCCCGCAAAAAAATTCCTTCCTGTTTCCTAACAGCGGATAAGTCAGGTAAGCTGACGGCAACTCTTGTAATAAATGAAGGATAACGACACGATGTCTGCATCTCTGACCTGGCATGATGTCATCGGCCATGAAAAAACCCAGCCCTATTTTATTGAAACTCTTCGTGCTGTTGCCCACGAACGAGAAATTGGTAAGACCATTTACCCGCCACAAAAAGATGTCTTCAATGCATTCCGTTATACTGAGCTGTCTGATGTACGGGTGGTGATTCTGGGACAAGACCCGTACCACGGGCCAAATCAGGCACACGGCCTCTCTTTCTCTGTTCTGCCGGGCATTCAGCCGCCGCCGTCGCTCGTCAATATGTATAAGGAACTGGAAGCAGACATACCCGGATTTACGCGGCCGGATCACGGCTGTCTCGTCAGCTGGGCGCAACAGGGGGTGTTACTGCTGAATACCGTGCTGACTGTTGAACGCGGCCAGGCGCATTCCCACGCCAAACTTGGCTGGGAAACCTTTACCGATAATGTGATTGCAGCCGTGAACACCCACTGCGAGGGTGTGATTTTCCTGCTCTGGGGTGCACATGCCCAGCGGAAAGGTCAGTACATTGATCAGCAAAAGCATGTGATACTGAAAGCACCGCATCCGTCCCCGCTGTCTGCACACCGCGGATTCCTGGGCTGCCGTCACTTTTCAAAAACCAATGCGATACTGACAGAGCGCGGCCTGTCTCCTGTCGACTGGCAGCCGGTGATCCCGGCAGAACTTCAGCCCGGCGCATAATACGGTACAAAATACAGGTACAAAAATGCCGCCCTTGCGGCGGCATGTGATTACTGACAAAACAGGATAAAAATCCTTATTTGGAGACCATCACCATTGCCGGACGTAACAGACGGCCGTTTAAGGTGTAGCCTTTCTGCATCACAGTCACCACATGATTGGATTCATGATCAGCAGCATCCACCATACTGATGGCCTGGTGCACATCCGGATTGAATGGCACTTTCGTCTCTTCAACCACTTCAATACCAAATTTTTTCACCGCATCCAGGAAGGATTTCAGTGTCAGTTCCAGCCCTTCCAGCATACTTTTCTGTGCTTCATCTTCCGGATTAACCGCACTCAGCGCGCGCTCCAGGTTATCAATCACAGGTAATAATTCATTAGAAAAACGTTCTAATGCAAACTTATGGGCTTTTTCAACATCCTGTTCCATACGGCGGCGGTTGTTTTCAATCTCCGCTTTGGCGCGCAGCATGGCTTCACGTTCCGTTTTACGGGACTCTTCCAGTTCATGCTCCAGCTCCGCGATGCGGGCCTGCGCCGCTGCGGCGGCATCCGCCTGCTCCGCTTCCGGCTGTTCCGCCGCTGTGTTCAGGGTCTCCGCTGCGTCTGCAACAGGCTCTTCGTGCGTTTTTTGTTCGTGACTACTCATAAAATCTCCGCGTATTTCGCAATAATCCTGATTCTTGTTTATTATGGGGATCAAACTCAGAGATTCAAGGGATTGGCGATTAAGTGAGGCTAAAACGCACATGCTGACGGACAATACCGTAAAAAATAAATCGTTCCGCTGTATCGGAATTGTCGGCCATCCGCGCCATCCTGAAGCGCTGGCAACACACGAACAACTTTATCACTGGCTGCTGAAAAAGGGCCTGCGCGTAATTGTGGAAAGTGATGTTGCCGCTGAAATGCGGCTGACCGATGCGGTCACCGGCACTCTGCCGGATATCGGGCAGCAGGCCGACCTGGTCATTGTAATCGGCGGCGACGGCAATATGCTGGGGGCCGCCCGTGTCCTCTCCCGCTATGGTGCGGATGTGATCGGCGTGAACCGGGGTAATCTCGGTTTCCTGACCGATCTCGCACCGGACAATGCGCTTCAGCAGCTTGATCGCGTGCTCACCGGGGAATATCACGTCGAAAAACGGTTTCTGCTGGATGCCGGAGTACTCAGCCCCAACGGCAAACTGCGCCGCAGCACCGCGCTCAATGAAGTGGTACTGCACCCGGGAAAAGTCGCCCATATGATAGATTTTGAAGTCTATATTGATGAGCGCTTTGCATTCTCCCAGCGTTCCGACGGCCTGATCATCACCACACCGACCGGCTCCACCGCCTACTCACTTTCCGCAGGCGGACCGATTCTGACGCCGAATCTGGATGCTATCGCTCTTGTGCCGATGTTCCCGCACACCCTCTCCTCACGGCCGCTGGTGATAAGCAGCCACAGTACCATTACCCTGAAGTTCCCGCAGACCAATATTGATTATGAGGTCAGTTGCGACAGCCAGATAGCCTTGCCGATACAGGAAGGGGATGTGGTCAGAATCAAACGCAGCAGTAAAACGCTCGATCTCATACACCCGGTTGACTATAACTATTTCAATACCTTAAGCACAAAACTTGGCTGGTCTAAAAAAATGTTCTGATTTTTTTCATTCTGCCTCTTTACCGGATGCAAATCCTGATTATACTGTATGTAAAAACAGGTATGTGTATATCCACAGGAGAGGCGGCATGTTAACCCAGCTCACCATCAGTCAGTTTGCCATTGTCCGCGAGTTAGAAATTGACTTCCGCGCCGGTATGTCAGCTATTACCGGCGAAACCGGTGCCGGTAAATCCATTGCGATTGATGCACTGGGATTATGTCTCGGTAACCGTGCCGATGCCAATATGGTGCGCCCCGGCGCCAGCCGCGCTGATATCTGCGCCCGCTTCTCCCTGAAAGATACTCCGGCTGCCCGCCTCTGGCTGGAAGAACATCAGCTGGATGATAATCAGGAGTGCCTGTTACGCCGCACCATCAACAGCGACGGCCGCTCACGGGGCTTTATCAACGGTACTGCCGTACCGCTGTCGCAACTGCGTGAACTCGGTACACGGCTGATCCAGATCCACGGGCAGCATGCCCATCAGCATCTGCTGGACAGCAGCCACCAGAAAATCCTGCTGGATACCTATGCCAATCAGGGCTTACTGCTCGGTGAAATGAAAAAAGCCTGGCAGCAGTGGCACAATGCCTGCCAGGCACTGGCGCTCTGTCAGCAACAGACGCTGGAACGGGAAGCCCGTCAGCAACTGGTTGATTACCATCTGAAAGAACTCGGTGAATTTGAACCCCGTGAAGGAGAGTATCCGGAAATTGATGCTGAATATAAGCGCCTTGCAAACTCAGGTCAGTTCCTGAGTCTGAGCCAGAGCACATTAAACATTCTCAGTGAAAATGATGAGAACAACATTATCAGTATGCTCAATCATGCCCGCCATGAGCTCAGTGAACTGATTTCACTGGATGAAAGCCTGTCTCCGCTACTGGCCATGCTGGAAGACGCCGCTATTCAGGTCGATGAAGCCAGCAATGAACTGCGTCACTACAGTAACCGTGTGGATCTGGACCCGAACCGGCTTTATGAACTGGAACAACGTATCTCCCGTTACATCAGTCTCAGCCGCAAACACCACACCACGCCGGAAGAGTTATATGTCCTGTATGCTCAGTTGCAGGAAGAACAGCAAATGCAGCAGGAAAGTGAACAGCACAGTGAAGAACTGAGCCGCGAAGCGGAAAAATATTATCAGCAGGCACTGACGATTGCACAGCAACTGCACATGGTCAGAGAACACTATGCCGCAGAACTGAGTGAACTTATCACACAGAGCATGCACCATTTATCCATGCCGCACGGCCGTTTTACCGCAGATGTCATTTTTACCCCGGAACAGCTGAGTATGGACGGTGCCAGCAAAGTTGAATTTAATGTCACCACCAACCCGGGACAGCCTCATCAGGCTCTGGCAAAAGTGGCCTCCGGCGGGGAATTATCCCGTATTGCACTGGCAATTCAGGTGATCACCGCGAAAAAAACGGATACACCGGCGCTGATTTTCGATGAAGTGGATGTTGGGATCAGCGGTCCGACTGCCGCCATTGTAGGAAAACTGCTGCGTGAACTGGGTGAATCCACTCAGGTTATGTGTGTGACTCACCTGCCACAAGTTGCGGGCTGCGGACATCAGCACTATTTTGTCAGCAAACACACCAACGGCACGGAAACCGAAACCGCCATGCAACTGCTGGATAAAAAAGCGCGGGTACAGGAACTGGCCCGGTTACTTGCCGGTGCCTCAGTCACCAAAAATACCCTCGCCAGCGCAAAAGAATTGCTGGCAGCATGACAAACAAGCTGATTTCATCTAACTTTTATGCGATCCTGCGGTCATAGAAAAATGTAAAGGTTTTCAATTTGATTATTGTCGATTATCATCGTCACAAAGAATCCTAAAGGAATGAAATCACCATGCGTTGTAAATTGCTGATTGCCGCAACGACATCTTTGTTGCTGTTAACTGCCGGATGTTCCACCCTGGAGCGTGTTGTTTACCGCCCGGATATCAACCAGGGTAACTACCTGACACCGGCAGACGTGGCGAAGATCCAGAAAGGGATGACCCAACAGCAAGTCGCCTACACACTCGGTACCCCGATGTTGCGTGACCCGTTCGGAACACAGACCTGGTACTATGTCTTCCGCCGTGAGCCGGGCCATGAGCCGGTTAAACAGGAAACCCTGACGCTGGTCTTTGACTCTGCCGGTACACTGAGTCAAATCACGAACACCAATTACAAACCGGACGGCGGTGACGAAACAGCAAGTGAAATCGCCAGCGAGACTGTCACTGACTGATTGTCAGCAGTCGCGCTGAAACAACGTGTGGTAAGTAACAAAAAACCCGCCGGGACACATCGTGTATCTGCGGGTTTTGTTTATTTCGGCTATCCCGGTTTACTGTTATATCGTCCCCTGCTGCACATAATCCATTCATTGAATTTATAACGAATAATTATTCATAACCATGATTTATCACTCTCCGCAATTATCCGTATCCGACCCTGATAATTATAATGATACTCAAACATTACTTTGCTTATATTTCCGTAAATTAGCGGCAAACAGCGTACCACCCAGGGTAACCACATTGAAAAAATGGATATAAATCATTAGTATAATTAACTTTTCAGAAATATCTCACTGACCGATAGTATCGTGCTAGTATTCACGATTATTTCATTTTCACGCATGTTTAATAAGTAAGGTTAATGGCATGTCTAATCGCTTAAAGCTACAGGACGGAAAAACGCTGACTCTTGCGTCTTTGGGTGGTGCGCTGGAATTTTACGACTTTATCGTATTTCTCACCTTCGCTCCCTTTTTGCAGACACTTTTCTTTCCGAGTGACTCACCGCTGCTTTCGAGCATCATGACCTATCTGACCTACGCGGTCGCTTATTTTGTCCGCCCGCTCAGCGGCGTGGTAATGGCTCACTTCGGCGACCTGATCGGCCGCAAAAAAATGTTTATGCTCTCCCTGTTCCTGATGGCTATCCCGACTCTGCTGATCGGCCTGCTGCCGACCTATGAGCAGATTGGCTATGCCGCACCGGTATTACTGCTGATTATGCGTCTGTTACAGGGGATCGCATTAGGCGGGGAAGTTCCCAGCGCTCATGTTTTTGTCACCGAGCATGTCCCGCAAAACCGTATCGGCCTGGCGAACAGTATGATTGCCAGCGGTCTGACATTCGGCGTGGTGATCGGCCACTTCGCGGCCTACCTGATTTACACCAACTTCAGCCATGATCAGATCTTAAGTTTCGCATGGCGTTATCCGTTTATCTGCGGTGGTGTTTTAGGTCTGATTGCCGTGTATTTACGCCGCTACCTGCGCGAAACCCCGGTATTCCTGGAAATGAAAAAGCGTAAAGAACTGATTGATATGCCAATCAAAGAGGTGCTGAAAAGCTATAAACCGGCAACCATGATCTCCATTCTTGCCACGTGGCTGCTGACCACCGGTGTGGTTCTGGTCGTTCTGGCGCCGAACCTGATGAAATCCGATATCTTTAAAATCGACCCGGAATTTGTCAGTAAAATCGCGATCCTCGCCACCGTGATGAATATGGTCGGCAGTATTATCGCTGGGATTGTGTCCGACAAACTCGGCATCCGCAAAACCGTGGTGATATACAGTATCCTGCTCGCCGCCACCAGCTACGCCTTCTTTAATTCCCTGGGCAGCGGTGATCACACCACAATCGGTTTCTTATATTCCCTGGCCGCCCTGTTCTTAGGATTGGTTGCCTGTGTACCGATTATTATTATCAAGCTGTTCCCGGCCAATATCCGCTTAAGCGGCATCGGGTTCTCCTATAACATCGGTAACGCCCTGTTCGCCGGACTGACCACCTTCACCGTACCGGTTATCGCAGAACACGTTAACCCGATGTTTATCGCTTATTATATTCTGTTCCTCTGTGCTCTCGGCCTGTTTATCAGCTTCTGCCTCGGCAGAAAATCGATGAAGTTTTATGTCTGACAGCTATATCTGATAATAAAGCTCAGCAATAAAAAAACGGGGAAAGTTCCCCGTTTTTTTATATCTCTGCATATCGTTTTACCGTCAAATTCTGAAATATAACGATATACCCATTCCCTGTAGTACCACTTTTCATCTTAATTATTCTCTCAGATATAGTGTCTTGCCTTTCCCCAAAAAGAATGGAACCATCACAGTAAGTGAATATTCTCTCTGATTAAGGATAAACAGTGACACAATCACCGGCTGTTGCAGAAAATACCGCAGCGCTAATCGCATCCTGCTTATTAAAATATCGTCTTAAATCAGCAGTAGTGGATTATTCAGAAGGATCGATGTTTACACTCTTTCGGCTGGCACCTTCCCCCGGAATACGCAGTTCACAAATTTCTGCCCTTATTCCTGAATTATGCCGCTCTCTGAATGTAACCGAAATCCGGTTGATTGATTTTATCCCCGGAACACCGTATATAGGATTGCTTGTAAAAAATAAGTTCCGGAAAATCGTCTCCTTCAGCCACTGTTTCAATAAATGGAAAGAAAATATATCGCTGCCGCAACTTTCGGTGATGGCGGGAGAAAATATAACCGGAGAGCCTGTCAGTCTGGATTTAACACAATTACCGCACCTGTTGATCGCCGGAACAACCGGTTCGGGCAAATCCATGCTGATGCATTCCCTGATACTGAGCCTGCTGTACCGGACATCTCCTGCAAATGTCCGGCTGGTACTCTGTGATGCTCACCACCCTGAACTCAGTCTTTACCGTGATACACCGCATTTACTTTTTCCTGTTCTGTCTGACAGCACTAAAATAACCGAAGCTCTGCATTTTCTGACCACAGAAGCAGAAATACGACGCAAACACTTCTCTGCAATAAATGCCCCTGACCTCCGGCGTTATAATGAAAAAATTACACTGGCAGAATCATTCGGAAGACCCATTCCGGATCCATTTGCACAGCCGGAAGACTATACGACTGAACATCCCTGTTTGGGCCATAAACCCGCCATTGTGATTTGTATCGAAAATGCCGTTCAGTTGATTAATGATCACAGCAATATTGAAGATTTAATATTGCCTCTGCTGCAACAGGGAGGAATGACCGGTATTCATTTATTGCTCACAACACGCAGTCCGCTGCCGACAAAAATAAACCAGCAACTTAAATTTTATATCCCTGCCCGCATTTCAATGACAGTGACTTCCAAAGCGGACTCTCATTTTATTATCGGGCAACATGGCGCTGAAATATTATCCGGAAATGGTGATATGTTGCTTATCACCACTGATTCCGCAGAGCCTCAGCGCATTCAGGGAGCGTATATCAGCGACAGTGATATACATAATGCCGTTGATTACTGCAAAAAATGGGGGAATGTCAGTTATATTAATACCGGAAGGACAGTTGTACAGGATACCTGTGATTTGGATCCTCTGTTTGACCTAGCAGTTCAGTTTGTCGCGGAAAAACAACAGGTTTCAATATCCGCCATTCAGCGGGAATTCCGCATTGGTTACAATCGTGCAGCCAGAATCGTTGAGGAAATGGAAGAGTCGGGAATCATCAGCGAACCATTTTCAGACGGAACCCTGGCGGTTTTAGTTCCGGGTCCTTTTTGATTAAAAGCGGAGCTAAATTGCTCCGTACTAAAGTCTTTAACTAAAATCAAAATGCAGGCGCAATTTTTTACAATGCAGACAGCGGAATAAATATCCCTGAGCATCACTGTCCTTATGTAACAGACCGGATAACTCCTCAACAGAAAAACCATATTCCTGAATATCATCTTCAAGAGAAAAAAATTCATCCAGCCGGTTTTTTATATCATCCCAGCAAACATACCCGATAAATTCACAGGGTTCATTGCAGTGTGCCAGCCACACTTCCTGCTGCCATCCGCGGTAACCGGGTGTACGCTTAACCAGCTCGTCCAGCATTTCATCCGGATACGGGTTGATGGTATGTGAAAATTCACCATTGTCATCATATTCACAGTCAATTCCTTCCACGCTGGCGCTATCCTGGAATTCACCCTCGAATTTCAGGCTGGCAGAACCATCCGCAATACACCACGGGCACAAAGCATCAATATCAGCGACAGAATAAAACGGGTTTTCATAATAAATATCAGTAGATTGCTGACAGCAATCACACTTAACTGCCTCATCTGTTGAAAAAGCACCGGTTCCAAGTGGATCAGGATGGTATTTAAAAACAGGTAATTTTCGTTTGTTTGGTGTCATGGGGAATCCGGTTCAGAAAGAAATGAAACCATTGTAATCATTCCGGAGGCCATACGCCATTGTCCACTTCCCCTTATCTGAAACAGCCCTGCTCAGAACCAACACAGCAAGCTAAAGGATAAAGTGACCAAATAAGATGCAGTGGACGATAAGTGGACGTCAGAAAAGACAAAGGGGCTACGCTTTCACGTAACCCCTTGTTTTATTTGGGCTGGCGGAGTCTGAATTAAGCTTGTAGTGCATTGATTTTGAATCAATAAAATTTAATTCAACTTTTATTTTGGGCCTATTGTTGGGCCTAAAGTTTATTTTGCTGTTTTTTGTGATGTGGGCTAAAAAAGTAGATTGCTATTCTAACATGGCAGATTGGTGAAACGAGCAATAAAATTTGGTGGTTAGCTTGGTGCCAAAATCGGACGTTAGTAGATATTAAAATATCTAGATCTAGCTGTTTCAGATCCCTTCTCAAGAAGGATACTGTTCATCTTTACATAGTGTGCTTTAAATGTTGGGGTGCTACCGTTAAAACTAAAATATATTATTAATTGTCTCGAAATGACGAAAAATTTAGGTTAGCTTGTATCATTATCAAGGTGGATTGTACTTCTTCAGGCATTTATGATAACGATTACCTTAAGCATCTGTAAGGTTTCAATAGTTCCATGTATTATATGATTTTTATTTAAGGAGGAGCAAGTGTCAAAAAGTCTACCAATTTTATTAAGCTCACCATCAACAACTAATTTTCCTGCAACAGTTAATACAGAAATCCAATTCCTTTCACAAGCTAGAAATCTGTTAGATTCCGGCTTCCCTGACCATGCTCTTTTGGATATATGGAATGCAGCCATTCATAACCTTAGACGGCGAATTGAAGTTTATGGTTTAGATTTATTCCTTTCAGCAATAAAGGATGATAGTGGTCGTAAAAAATATGATAAAGATGGTGAAACAATAAACGAAAGATGGTCAGGAGTAGATGATTTAGTGCTAATCAGTGGATCAACCAAACTAGGAGTGCTGAATAAAAAAGCTGGAAAATCATTAGAAATGATCAATTGGATGAGAAACCACGCCTCTCCAGCCCATGCAAGTGATAGTAAAGTAGAAGCTGAGGATGTGTTTGCTCTGGCTCTTATGCTCCAGAAGAATTTATTCGAATCTGATATGCCAGATCCTGGACATTCGCCATCTGGACTATTTGAACCAATAAAAAAATCTGAACTATCAATTGAGAGCCTAGATTTACTTAAAGACCAAATAAAAGCATTTAAGCAAGGTGATATAAGAATAACATTTGGATTTCTATTAGATTTAATAACCAAGGGTGAAAACCCAGCTTATGTTAATGCTAGCAATTTGTTTGAACAAGTATGGGAAAAAGCGAATGATGACCTTAAAAAATCAGCGGGTGAAAGATATCACTCATTTATGCTTGCGCCTGAATCAGATACCAGTGAGGACAAAGGCGCAAAAATAAGAATCTTAGAAACTTTAGTAAAAGTTGATGGTGTGAAATTTATACCTGATGCAGCTAGGGCGAGCCTATACAGACATGCAATTAAGCAGCTAACTAAAGCTAAGGATACATCTTACGGCTGGAATGATGAAGAGAGAGCAGCCAAAGCACTAATACAATTTGGGCCTCATGTTCCATCTATTGCTTTTGAAGATGTATATCAAGAAATACTTACTGTTTGGGTTGGAAATTACTGGGGGAGATCTAATGCACATTTAATACTTCAACCATTTTTAGATGTATTAAATAGTAATCAATTGATGGCTCTGTCAAGGCTATTCGTGGAAAATGAAAGAGCAAATTCAGAGTTGGTATCATCAAGACCAAAAAGAAAAGCAATAGAATTACTCGAAATAATAAAAGGTAAACTAACAATTCAAGCAAGCATTGATGAGATTGATAGAATAATTTCTGAAATTGATAAAATATAAGTCAAGTAGATTTAATTAAGCCATGCTTTTAAGGTGGCTTATTTTTACCTTTACTGTATCCGAGTGATATCAGCGATGTAATTTATAGGGTAATTCTAGTTAGCTTAGCATTAAAAAAACGGTTGTCGTAAAGGCCGTTTCTTGCTCATAGCAAATCTAACCTCCCCTCCACCTAGCTATTGTGTGCCAATGGCAAATAATGGAGGTCCTCTGGTAAACGCTCCTCCCGATACCAACAGATGGAAAAATCTGGGCGAAACAAATCAGAACCAATGGTCGGTTTTTGGCAGAATATGCAAGGGTGTCTAATCACTCAAAAGCCATTCAAGTAAGGAGTAGTCACCTCTGGATGCAGACTCTTCTTCAATACAATTCAAGAATAGAGTGAGATATGCAGCAGTGGTATCAATTTTATTCTTGGTAGGGATTTTAATAAATTTCTTTGGTTCGGAGGAATTAATATAAAAACCAGTATCGGGTAAGCAGAACATCACTCTTGGTATAATTTCTGAGACACCCCATTTTGAAAGAGCGTTATCTAAATCAGTTATAGATTGTTTATAACTGAAGCAACTAACCATAGGGTAATTGGATTTTCCACCTTCAAGATTCCCTTTTTTAGCCGTTTTTAATCCTTGTGGGTTGCTAGGATGTAGTGACCATGCAAGTTTCAAAGTTTGATGCATTCCCTCTGTATTTAGGTCGCTTTTAATTTCGATTGCCCTATGTACGGAATCTATGAAGTAGATTCCTAACCCATTCTGTTCAATGATTGGTGGTATTTTCCTTTTGTCGTAAATGATGATGTCTGCTTGTGGTGAAAATCTATCCCATTTATCAACAATCTGCCCTGAACCGATACCAAAATGAGAGGGTAATAGTGATTCAATAATCGGAATGAGAAAGCTCTCTCTAAATGTGCCTTTAACAGTAGTATGAGATATGGCAGAAACAGCCTCTGCATTATCATATGCTTGCTGAATTTTGTTGTTAAGAATGGTTTTTAAAAACTGACTAGGCATGGTAAATAACTCCTTGAATTAGTTAAATTGTAGTGGTAACTAAATTTGACCACTTCAACAAATTTGTTAATTTCAGCTATTCGCTCAAAGCCGACTAATCAAAAAAACAGAAATGGCAGATCATTCAGTCTGCCATACGTTACCTTGGTAGAGAGCTAAAAACTATTTTCCCCCAGCCACCGACATCTTCGCTAGCTCTGGATTATTAGCCTGAAAGATCGATAGTGGTAACTCAACCTTACGCCCGTTCTGCTCTTCCACCGCTTTAACCACTTCAAACTCAGCAACATCTTCACACGGAATTTCCAATCCTGCAAACGTGGCTCGGGTTGCGCTAGAATCGCCAAAAGGTTCTACTTCCAGTACCGTATCCCCTAATACTTTTCCTTTTCCATCTTTCATTCGCAGCGTTAGTTCTAGCGCGCCAAATTCAGCGTGGCCTAAAACCATATGGCTACCGCCATTATCAAGTGTAAATGAGTAGCCACAGTAGCCTTGGTTAATAAAGTTTGAGCTCGTATGTGTGATGCTCGCATAACGCTGTTGTTCTTCAGCCAAGCTAAATGTACTCACTGCCAATAGCCCTATCGCAAATAGACTTTTTATCTTATTCATTACATTTCCTTTTGTTATCTTTTCTCATTCTCGCTACCGAAAGTAACGGTAGCGAGAATGTCATTTATTGTTGATTGGTTTGCAATCCACCTTTAGTTCGGTCTTTTTCTTTCCAGCGCGGTCGGTTCTTGCCTGAGAACTCTTTTTGCATACTCCAATACCCAATGGGGTAACGGGCTACAATCGTCCCGCCAACACCAATATCGACCGAAGAGTACTGACCATTATTAATCGTCCCTTTTTGGACATAGGCGTTAGGGCTACAAGTGCCCGTATCACGTTGTTGCCAATTTCCATCGGTTCTTGCCACGATATAAAAATCACCAAATGCACAACCTGACGCGGATTTATGATTCAGTACAGCAACATAATGTTTGGTTGAGCCCACAATCCTACAGCTATTGTTTGGGCTCCCACACACTTGCCATAAGGTTTTACCGCCATCACCTTTATATTCCCAGATAGTATTTTTAGGGGGCTGGCTGCTGGCAGAGGCGGGTGATGTCATTAACCACAGTGAGGCTAATGCAGTTACGAATACATATTTTTTCATTATAAATTCCTATCAATATAAATAGAAACGTCAGATTGACGCTTGATGAACACCGTCTAAAGGGTGCTTGGTTTTCCCTGATATGGCGTATTCGGTGGTTATCTGGTGAATGGTGAATAAGGTATCCACAACAAAATTGCTGATCATGTTTAATGTTATGGTTGATGGTTTAGTCGCATTGAAACCCAGTGACGAATTCGTCGATGAAGATAAAAGGCAATACCACTGGCGATAAGCAAATCAACCAGCAATATCGTGGTGGCGATATTTTCAGTAAAACCGTATAGCCAACCGGATGACATGATAATCAATAGGCTAGAGAAGGCTAATCCGATAATGATGGACGAGATAATGGCAATTAATTTGGGATTGAAATGGATTCTATAATCAATCCCCTTAAAGGCACTTAAAATCCACAAGCCTAATTGCGCCAAGAGTTGTGGGATAACCAACGCCAAGAGATATAAAACGAAGTACATCAATGTGATCCCATATGGGTTCATGATGAGGGCGATAAGCTGGAAATGTGTTAGCAATACGCCAGTGATCCAAAGGCATAACAACATACTGATAACGATAGCGATCCGTTCTAAACCCAGTTGTAAGTGTGAAACGGTGTTCATATTTTTAAGCTTCCTTATGTGATGATGAATTCACGGTGTGAGGTTTATTTTGAATAGGCATGATCCATTCGTGACCGCAATCGCGGCATATCCAGCCCGTACCCCATGCAATGATGTCTTGCTCAGAAGAACAGTGAGGGCAATGTGTGGGATGCGATGTTGGTGGGGTTAATAGCGTCATGGTCGGCTCCTTTCTTTGTGTGATGGAAGAGAGGTAAGTACTTGTGATATCAATCGAAAATGCGGTAGTGCCGCGATAAAACTGTTTTGTTGTGACAGTTGCATCACTGCATGTTTCGGTGTAAAGGGGGTATTAAGTGATTGAATTTGCTGGATATCTTCTAACAACAAGACATGTACTTGCTGGTGGTATTCCGCCAATAAGTACCACTGACCTTCACGGTAAATCAGTTGATAGGGTTGTAGTGGATTAAAACGACGCTCAGGCGTAAGTAGGCTAATAGATTGCTTACTGGTAATGGCATACACCAATTGATAGAAATGGTCGGCATGTAAAGCCGAAATCTTATGGGCGTGATGCCAAATCAAACAAGGTGCATGGGGTTGTTGGGTTAACAGTAATCCCAGTAAGCGACTGTCTAGCCCCGGAAACAATCGCGTCATTCCAATCTGTTTCACAAAGGTAAGAACATCTTTGTCTCGATAAGCTTTTAGCGTATTGATGGGCAAGCGATAACAACCTTGCTGACCTTCTACACCCAGATAAGCCAAGCGTTCACGTAAATCCCGTTGTAACGTGCGTTCAGAAACATTGAACTCTTGGGCTAAATGTGAGAGCACAAGGCTTTCTCCTGCCATTAAGCGGGCAATCAGCGCAGAGAGTCGCACAGCCATGCGGTCATATTTTCGGTTAATCTGAAACATAACGTATTGCTCTCAATAACAGACGTTAGGAAATTAAGAAGTGAGGGAGTTTAACTTAGGGGATTGACAGGTTATGTCTGTTGGGAAAAATTCTCATTAGGCATTTTAATGAAAAATCACTATAAGTAATTCATTGATAAATAAGATTATGCTTTTTATTTAAACGATAAGAAAGCAATGCGTAACGACACAACCTGTCAGGGCGGGAAAATTAGTTGGGTTGGCGAGGGGCGAGTTGGTTAAATAAGGTATCCGCCATCACCCAGAGGGCTTTATTGAGTTTGATATCGCCATCAATCCCATTCACCGAACGAGTACGAGCGCGTTTACCTTTTGCAGTTCTGCCTGATAATCCCCCTTTAATTAGGTTTTCTTGTAGGCGTTGGTACACTGTCCAAAGGTCTTCTTTTTTATCTTCAAAGCGTCTAGGCTGTAGAACTTGCTCTCGTGTGACGGGCTGGAACTCTTCACCAAAGCGGTAGTTCAAAGCCGCTTCAGCAAAGGCTTGCTGGGCGGGTGGCGGTAACAATAACGACTGCATACTTTCGCGTTTTTCAGCCACTTGCTCAAACGTATCGAGTACCTCATACGCCCCTTCAATCACTTTACCCACCACATCCCCTTTATGGGGTACACGCACTTCACCCAATACATCACCACACACCAAACCGTTAGAGCACACGGCTCTAAAGAGCCCCGGCAACATCTGATAGCTGCTTGAGCCATCATGGCTATTCAACAAAATAATTTCAGGGACTTGTACGCCTGTAATTTGGTCATGGCGACGTAACCGCAACATGTGCTTGGTGTGTTCTCGACGGCTCGCATCGCGTACACGAGTTTGGCAAGCAAAGAATGGATAAAAGCCTTCTTTTTGCAGGCTGTCTAACAAGCTGATGGTAGGAATGTAAGTATAGCGTTCACTGCGTGAATCGTGTTTTTCTTCAGAAAATACGCTCGGTACAGTACGGAATAATTCTTCAATGGTCAGTGGACGGTCACGGCGAATACTGTTGGCAGAGCCAAAACGCGAAGCTAATAAACTCATGATAGATTCCTGATTAATCAATTAAGTGGAAAATGGCAGCGGATTCGGGATGTTGTGAAGCGTAGTCACGCAGCTGATAAAAGCGGTCGCACATCACTTCGCTTTTAGTTTGAAATGACCAGATGCTGTATAAAATTAGGCACACGGCAATGCCAGCGGCTTCGCAGCTGACCTGCGCTTCATTGCCGTTATGCATGTTGAACAAGGTCAGTGGGTCTTCTGAGATATCCGGATAAATAAAGGCTCCACCATTGGACAGTGTGCAGTATTCCCAATATCCACCGTTATAGGCCTCACAAAACTGCCCCATCGTAGTGAAGGTCACTATCTCAAAAGTAGCCCAGCCTTTGACTGCACCAAAATGGTTGAACCAAAAATCAAGGCGTTGTTCATCAGGAACGAGTGTGATTGCAATAGCGGATTCAGTTAAATGATCCATAAGTTGATACTCCAATAAAAAGAAATAAAAAAGCGCCAATCCCGTTAAAGGCTGGCGCTTGATGTCATCAATGTTGCGTTAATTTAAGAAGTTAAAAGAAAAAACTCCACAGGCATTTAGCGACGGAAACGATGCTGTTTTTGACAGTGCTGATCGTATGTTTTATCAATGGGGGTAATGGAATGATATCGATTATAGTATCGACGATATCACTGACACATTGCCCAAAATCGTTACGTGCGGAGTTCTCTACGGATTGCGTTCGGTAAGTGTTGTTCAGTTGCCTAGCTACCCCGCTACTGGCTTGCACCGGTAACGCCTGTATTAATTGCTCCGCTAATTCAGTGAGTTGATAGTTTTCGACCGCAGAAACTGTCATCACAGGATGATATGGCTTAAATTCTGTTATCACGGATTGTTGCTTTAATTCTAAGTTAGCCGCCTGCTCTGGGGAGGGCTGGTGGCACAGTTCATCCCACTGGCGACAAGGCTCTATTTTGTCGGCTTGGTTCAGAACAAATAGAAAGCGGTTTGGTTGATAACCACATTGCTCAGTGAGAAAGCGATAACACTGTTCATCAGAAGACCACGCTCTATCATCGGCCTTAAGTACCCAGATGATTAAATCCAGCTCTGGCAGTAAGTTACGATAGAGCTGGTGATACTCTTTATCTCTCTCAAGGCTTTCCCCTACGCCGGGTAAATCAACAAAGGTGAGTGTATGGTTGTTCATTGACATACTGAAGCGCTGAGCTTGACGTGTGCAGCCTGAAATATCATTCACAGACGACAGGGTTGATTGGAATAGTGCGTTGATAAGGCTAGATTTTCCAGCTCCCGTCTTGCCCATTAGACCAATGGTGGGGGAGTAGCTAATTAGGAGATTGAGTTGGTTGAAAAAAGAGGTTTGGAATGAGTGAGGTAGAGTCGATAGGATGGTTTTAAATTGAGAGTTTTGAGACATATTACTCCTTGAAATAAAAGAAAATGATAGCTATTCAAGAATATAATATATATCTGAGATTTTTTGTAAGGTCAGAGGATAAGACCATTCATGAGAAAAACTCTTGCTTACTTGGCTATATGACATGAGTAGCAGATAGATTGTTATTCATTATAGATCATCAAGTTATCGCTTAGTCTTTCCTACAAAATAATTTATGATAGGATTAACCAATAAACGAATTATGACGATTTAAAATCAGGAATTAGCAGATGACAAGTTTACAACAACGTGCAGAACTTCAACGCCAAATATGGGCGATTGCCAACGATGTGCGAGGCTCTGTGGATGGCTGGGATTTTAAGCAGTATGTACTGGGTACGCTGTTTTACCGCTTTATCAGTGAGAACTTTGTTAACTACATCACAGGCGGTGATGAGAGCGTTAATTATGCTGCCATGTCTGACGATGACGAAAATATCAAGTTTGCTAAAGAAGATGCCATTAAAACCAAAGGCTATTTTCTTTACCCTAGTCAGTTGTTTTGCAATGTGGCAGCCAATGCACATAAGAACGAAAATTTAAATACGGATTTGGCGGCTATTTTTGCTGCTATTGAAAACTCAGCCAATGGCTATGATTCAGAAAAAGACATCAAAGGCTTGTTTGCGGATTTTGATACGACCAGTAATCGTCTGGGTAATACGGTAGAAGCAAAAAACAAACGTCTGGCAGCCGTATTAAAAGGCGTAGCGGGTTTAGCCTTAGGTAACTTTGAAGACAATCAAATTGATTTATTTGGTGATGCTTACGAGTTCCTTATTTCTAACTATGCCGCAAATGCGGGCAAATCAGGTGGTGAATTTTTCACTCCTCAACACGTTTCAAAATTGATCGCGCAACTTGCTATGCACGGCCAGACTAGTGTGAATAAAATCTATGACCCGGCGGCGGGTTCGGGGTCGTTGCTTTTGCAAGCCAAGAAGCACTTTGATGCGCATATCATTGAGGATGGTTTTTTTGGTCAAGAGCTCAACCACACCACCTACAACTTAGCACGTATGAACATGTTTTTGCACAACATTAACTACGACAAGTTCAACATTCAGTTGGGTGACACCTTAACTGAACCGCACTTTTTGGATGACAAGCCGTTTGATGCTATTGTCTCAAACCCGCCTTATTCGGTGAAATGGATTGGTAGTGACGACCCAACCTTAATCAACGATGACCGCTTTGCGCCCGCAGGTGTATTGGCACCTAAGTCAAAAGCAGACTTTGCCTTTGTGCTTCATGCTTTGAGTTACTTATCTAGTAAAGGCCGTGCAGCGATTGTTTGTTTCCCTGGTATTTTTTACCGTGGTGGTGCTGAGCAAAAAATTCGTCAATACCTTATTGATAACAACTATGTTGAAACCGTGATTTCATTGGCTCCTAACCTGTTCTTTGGCACCTCCATTGCCGTGAATATATTGGTTTTGTCTAAACATAAAGCAGATACCACCATCCAGTTTATAGATGCCAGCGGTGAAGATTATTTTAAAAAAGAAACTAATACTAACGTGCTGACTGATAAACACATTAAAGACATCATGAAGGTGTTTGCCAGCAAAGAAAACGTGGAACACTTTGCTAAATCTATTGATTTAGATGACATTGTAAAAAATGATTACAACCTTTCGGTGAGCAGTTATGTTGAGGCCAAAGATAATCGCGTAGTCACAAACATTACTGAACTCAATCGGGATCTAAAAACCACTGTTGCAAAAATCGATAAGCTTCGCAGTGATATTGACGCCATTGTTGCTGAAATTGAAGGTGAGGAGGTTGAGGCATGAGAAATATGAGTTATTTAGAGAAGCTCTTTGACGGGATTGAGGTCGAGTGGCTACCATTGAAAGACGTTCTGGTACGCACTAAAGGAACAAAAATAACAGCCGGGCAGATGAAAAGCCTTCACAAAGATGGAGCTCCATTAAAAATTTTTGCAGGAGGTAAAACTGTTGCCTTTGTGGATTTTAAAGACATACCGGAAAAGGATGTAAACCGAGAACCGTCCATTATTGTAAAGTCCCGAGGCGTAATTGAGTTCGAGTATTACGAAAAACCGTTCTCACATAAAAATGAAATGTGGTCGTATTACTCGGATAATAATGCAATCCATATTAAGTTCATATACCATTATTTGAAATTGAATGAACGGCACTTTCAAGGCATCGGTAGCCGAATGCAAATGCCTCAAATTGCGACACCAGATACTGATAAATTTCTCGTACCCATTCCATGCCCAGATAACCCAGAAAAATCGCTGGCCATACAAGCTGAAATTGCTCGTATTCTGGACGCATTTACCACCATGACAGCCGAGCTGACAGCCGAGCTTAACATGCGTAAAAAACAATACAACTACTACCGCGAACAGTTGTTAAGTTTTGAAGAGAGTGAAGTTGAGTGGAGGACGTTAGGTGAGCTTGCGGAAAATTTGGACTCAAAGCGTAAACCTATAACCAGTGGACTGAGAGAATCTGGTGAAATTCCATACTACGGCGCATCTGGTATTGTCGATTATGTCAAGGATTACATATTTGACGATGATTACTTATTAGTCTCTGAGGATGGTGCAAATCTATTAGCCCGTAATACGCCTATAGCATTTAGTATTAGCGGTAAAACGTGGGTAAATAATCATGCTCACGTGCTTAAATTTGAAACTTACGCGGAGAGAAAGTACGTTGAATACTATCTGAATAGTATCGATTTAACACCTTATATTTCTGGAGCAGCCCAACCTAAGTTGAATAAAAAGAACTTGGAAAGTATCAAAATTCCAAATCCAGCCCCAAAAGAAAAAGAACGCATTGTGGCTATATTAGATAAGTTTGATGCTTTGACCTGTTCTATTAAAGAGGGGCTCCCACGCGAAATCGAGTTACGTCAAAAGCAATACGAGTATTATCGAGACCTGTTGTTGAGCTTCCCTCAATCTTATTCAGATGAGGTGGCCTAATGAGTGCAACTCTAACGGAAATAGCAGCACAGTTGCAAGCGACCGACAAAAAAGTGCAGTTGATCTATGCCTTTAATGGTACTGGTAAAACGCGTTTGTCGCGTGAATTTAAAGAACTTATAGCACCCAAAGAAGATAGACATGATGAGTTTGACGATGAAGAGCAAGCGCCACTGTCTCGCCACAAAATTTTGTATTACAACGCGTTTACTGAAGACTTGTTTTACTGGGATAACGATTTAGATGCTGATGCGGAGCCTAAGCTAAAAATTCAACCCAATACGTTTACGGATTGGATATTAAAAGTACAGGGCCAAGAGCCTAATATCACCAGGCTGTTTCAGAGTTATAGTAACGAGAAGCTAACGCCTCACTTTAATGAAGACTTTACTCAAGTAACTTTTTCATTTGAGCGTGGAAATGCGGAAAGAGCACAGCATGTAAAAATATCTAAGGGCGAGGAAAGTAATTTTGTCTGGAGTATTTTTCATGGGCTTCTAGAGCAAGTTGTTAGGGTGATGAATAACCCTGATGAAGAGGATGATGAGAGCTTCAATCAACTGGAATATGTGTTCATTGATGATCCCGTCAGTTCATTGGATGAAAACCATTTAATTGAACTTGCAGTTAATTTAGCGGAACTAATCAAGTTAAGCAGTTCAGATAGGCTTAAATTTATCATATCGACACATAATCCTCTTTTTTATAATGTATTGTACAGTGAGCTTAATACGAAAACCTGTTATTTATTGCAACGTTTTGAAGACGGAACTTTTGATTTAAAAGAAAAAAGAGGTGGCGCGAATACTAGTTTTTCATATCACTTGTATATCAAGCAACTGATTGAACAAGCAATCACGAACAATGAAATACAGCGCTTTCACTTTAATTTACTGCGCAACCTTTATGAAAAAGTCGCAGCATTTTTGGGGTACACAGATTGGACGGCTCTATTACCCGAAAGCCGTGAGCTATATGCCAAACGAGTGATGCACTTTTATAGTCATCGTTCATTATCAAACGAAGAAGTTGCAGAACCTACCGAACCTGAAAAGCAGATTGTTAAGTTTCTACTTGAACATCTATTAAGTAACTACGGTTTCAAACTGCAAGGAGCACAGAATGACTAACATAACGAAGCCGATTGCAGAGTCAAATAATTTTATTGTCCTAGACAAATACACAAAGCTAACGCAGGTAAGTGAAAGCTACCAGAGCGAAGGTGATTTAGAGCGTGAGCTGATTCAGGATCTAAGCAACCAGGGCTATGAGTATTTACCTGCGCTAACGACACCCGATGCCATGATGGTGAATGTGCGCAAACAGCTACAAGCCCTGAATAAAGTTGAGTTTACCGATCCTGAGTGGACTCGTTTTTGCGAGCAATACCTGAATACGCCGAGCGACAATATTCTCGACAAAACCCGCAAGATGCACAGTGACTATATCTTCGATTTTGTCTTCGATGATGGCCATATAGAAAACATCTACTTGTTCGACAAGAAGACCATTGCTCGCAACAAAGTGCAGGTCATTAAGCAGTTTGAACAAACCGGAACCCATGCCAACCGTTATGATGTGACGATTTTGGTCAATGGTTTGCCTTTAGTGCAAATTGAACTGAAAAAGCGTGGTGTGGCGATTCGAGAGGCGTTTAACCAAATACATCGTTACAGCAAAGAGAGTTTTAATGAAGAGAACTCGTTGTATAAGTTCTTACAGCTGTTTGTGATCTCAAATGGCACCGACACGCGCTATTTTGCCAATACTACCAAGCGTGACAAGAACAGCTTTGATTTCACAATGAACTGGGCGAAATCAGACAATAAGTTAATTAAAGATTTAAAAGATTTTACGGCAACTTTTTTCCAGAAAGAAACCCTACTTGAAGTCATTTTGAAATACTCAGTGTTTGATGCCAGCAATACCTTGCTCGTGATGCGTCCTTATCAGATTGCGGCTACCGAGCGAATCCTATGGAAAATAAAGAGTGCCTTTAACGCTAAGAACTGGAGCAACGCCGATAGCGGCGGGTACATTTGGCACACAACCGGTTCAGGTAAAACACTCACCAGCTTTAAAGCGGCACGGTTAGCCACGGAATTAGAATTTATAGATAAAGTTTTTTTTGTAGTGGACAGAAAAGACCTAGACTATCAGACCATGAAAGAGTATCAGCGTTTCTCGCCTGATAGTGTGAATGGTTCAGACAGTACCGCAGGACTTAAGAGCAACCTTGACAAAGATGATAACAAGATTGTTGTTACCACAATCCAAAAGCTCAACAACCTAATCAAGAGTGAGAGCGATTTACCTATCTACAGCAAGCAAGTGGTATTTATTTTTGATGAGTGTCACCGAAGCCAGTTTGGTGAAGCGCAGAAAAACCTGAAGAAGAAATTCAAAAAGTATTACCAGTTTGGCTTTACAGGTACGCCAATTTTCCCTGAAAACGCATTGAGTGCTGAAACAACGGGCAGTGTATTCGGTCAGCAGTTGCACACTTATGTGATAACCGATGCCATTCGTGATGAAAAAGTACTCAAATTCAAAGTGGACTATAACGACGTTCGCCCACAATTTAAGAGTATTGAGACTGAACAGGACGATAAAAAGCTCAGTGCCGCGGAGAACAAGCAAGCGTTTTTACATCCGATGCGGATCCGTGAAATATCACAGTATATTCTGAGTCATTTTAACCAGAAAACGCATCGAGCTTATTCTGGTGCGAAAGGGTTTAACGCCATGTTTGCGGTAAGTAGTGTTGATGCTGCTAAAGCGTATTATGAAACCTTTAAAACATTGCAGGCCGAGGCTGAAAAGGGACCCACAAGTAAACCTCTGCGCATTGCTACTATCTTCTCATTTGCAGCTAATGAAGAGCAGGACGCCATCGGTGATATTTTAGATGAGAGCTTTGAAGTCAGTGCCATGAATAGCAGTGCGAAAGAGTTTCTGAGCGCAGCGATCACGGATTACAACGTCATGTTTAAATCTAACTATGGCGTGGACAGTAATGGTTTTCAGAACTACTACCGTGACCTTGCCCAGCGAGTGAAGAATCAAGAAATCGATCTGCTTATCGTGGTGGGTATGTTTTTAACGGGCTTTGATGCACCGACGCTCAATACCTTGTTTGTTGATAAGAATTTACGCTATCACGGTTTGATGCAGGCATTTTCTCGCACTAACCGCATTTATGATGCAACTAAAACCTTTGGTAATATTGTTACCTTCCGGGACTTGGAACAGGCAACCATTGATGCCATCACCTTATTTGGAGACAAAAATACCAAAAATGTGGTACTGGAGAAGAGCTATAAGGAATATATGGAGGGCTTTAACGATATTGTTACTGGCCAAGCGCGTCGAGGTTTTATCGATATCGTAAAAGAGCTGCAAGAACGCTTTCCAAATCCAGAACACATTGAAAAAGAAAAAGATAAAAAAGAATTTGCCAAGCTTTTTGGTGAATACCTAAAAGCAGAAAATATTTTACAAAACTATGATGAGTTTGCTGGTTTAAAAGCGTTGCAAAACTTGGATACCAATGATGAACAAGCTGTTGAAGAGTTCAAGTCAAAGTACTATCTAGACGATGCTGATATCGAGGCAATGCAAACCATCGACATACCTAACGAGCGTGCTATACAAGATTATCGCTCTACCTACAACGATACCCGCGACTGGTTACGCCGCGATAAAGAAGGTCAGGACAAAGATAAGTCAACGGTAGACTGGGACGATGTGGTCTTTGAAATTGACTTGCTTAAATCTCAAGAAATAAACCTCGATTACATTCTTGAACTGATTTTTGATCACAATAAGAAGAACAAAAGTAAAGAAGGTTTGATTGAAGAAGTCCGCCGTATGATCCGAGGTAGCCTTGGCAATAGAGCGAAAGAGAGCTTAGTGGTTGATTTTATTAATCAGACAAACCTTGATGAGATCAATGACAAAGCTAGCATTATCGACTCCTTCTTTAAGTTCGCTCAAGCGGAACAGAAGCGCGAAGCTGATGTCATTATTGTCTCTGAAAAGCTAAATGCAGAAGCTGCCAAACGCTATATTGCTTCATCACTTAAGCGAGAGTATGCCTCTGAAAATGGCACTGCGCTTAATGAGGCGCTACCAAAACTTAGCCCTTTGAGTCCACAGTACCGAACCCAGAAGCAAACGGTTTTTCAGAAAATCGCCGCTTTTGTTGAAAAATTCAAAGGTGTGGGTGGACAGATATAAAAGTCATTAAGTGCTGAGCAGGGTGCAAGTTAACTAGCGAAAGTGTCTATCCAGTCGGTGGCTATTCATAGGGTAATTTAAAATTATCCTTTCGTATTAATGTTGGTAGTGATAAGGGAGAGATAATGTGATTATCTCTCCTTATGATTTATTGAATATTATGTTATTACTCTTTACATTTTATTTTGGTATCTAAATCTTGTATACATAATCAATCATTACATTGCAATAGGGTGATAAAGATATTGTTTTTGTAAATAAACTATGGCGTGTATAATAGGGTTGACATTTTTTTGAAAGAAGTAATATATATTATCTTTTCGATATCAATAATTTTAACAATATTTCACCAATACAGGTATGGTTATTAAATGCTCTCTTCTCGGTTGATTTTATTTTAATGGTCTTTTTCTAATATTGTTTAAAAATTTAAATGCTAATACTAAAGCTTTTAGCTATTTTTTATTTTATTTATTCTTTGTATTCTATATCATAAATAAACTTTTATAGATGCTCCTTTCAAGGAATCCTCATATTTTTCCTTGCTGTAGAAGAATGAAACATTTTCTCTTAAATTTCATATTTTAGAGAAAATCCTCAATTAGTATAATTGATAGAGCATTTTTGCTAAAGAATATTTTTAGTGCTAATCTATTTAGGTCTGCATTGTCTGAGGTGATTAATGTATATTTTAGATGACTATTACTGCTATATAAGTAAGCTGCTATCTGTTATCTTACAAATCATAGGGTATAATATGCATCTAGTTATGAATGCTGGACTAATATATTCTTATGTTTTAAAAAAACAGTATCCATTGTTGTAATGTAAGATATGGAATTAAAATCGAATAAATAATGCATTATTTAATGTATTACCTTTCAATTTCTTTAATCTAGAGAGCACATTAAAAATCACATTTTAAAGGACTACATAATACTGTTTGACTCCGCGTTATTTAGCGATAAAAAATAAAAAAAGCGTGCCCTCCCCGGCTACAACGGCTACATGTAGCCGTTGTAGCCGGGCCCATAAGTGTATTGTAGATAAATTATTGTGTGTTGGCTTGCTGATCTAACTTTTTATGCACGATGTGTAACGTTTCAACTAATACGTCTCTTTCGAGTTCATTGTCTTTAGATATTCCTGTAAAAGAAGCGATAGCTTCTTGTTTTTCATCTGGTGCCTTCAGATATTTCATTAACACGGGTAAGCAGCCAATGCAATTAGTTAGGGTACAATGATTTAAGATGCCAATTAGGTTTTGAGTGAGCTCTCGACGAGTCAGTACCTTTTGTTCAATTATCAAATCGGCAAAATGTTCGCTAGAAATCTCATCAATATAATGGAGCTGGTCATCAAGTTTTTCAAGAGCGGTATTAACCTCACTTAATAAGCCTGAGATCGTTTGAGAATAATATCCAATCTTTTCGTCATATTCATTGGAGGTAATTGTGGTAATGAGTGTGTTGTAGGTTTTAATTGCTCGAAGGATTGTTAAATTATTCGGATCCGTGATGATGGGATTTTTTAGTGATGATGCTGAACCCAGTGCAAAATCAACATACTCACCTTGCGAATTTAAAATCGGATTAATTAGACGCAGTAGTGCTCCATTTTTTATTGTTCTTTTTTGTAGCTTTATTTTCAATGCGAGGTTAATGTTCGCAAAGGCTGCTTTTAAATATCCGTAAGGTAATTCTTCAGATAACATTTTATGTGTAAGTTGATACACCTCTTCAAGTTTTTTATTGCGCAATAAATCGATGATTACAGTGAGTTTAGCATAGGGTGCTAATAAGGGAATATCCGCTCTTTTTTCAAACCAACGTTTTAAATTTTTAAATTCATTTTCAGTATAATTAGCGGAAGGAAAGTCTCCTTTAAATATCATCGATTTTAAATAATTAATCGCCAGGCTGTATTGTTCTATACGATCTTTTTTTGGTGTAATCACATTGGCATAATGAATAAGGGTTTTCGCACATTCCTCTAATAACCCTTTGTCGTAATCAAATCGATAGAGATACATATGTAGAGAAGATAATAGATGGGATGAGCGCATATTTTCCTCCATCAATTCACGATAATGCTGAGTAATGAGAGGTACCCACCCTGTGATATTTTGAAGTCTTAATAAGGTATTTAAAGACGTATAGGTCTTTTCAAATGCGTCAAGTGCGTTTTCGAAATCCTTCGCTTCAAATTTGCAAATATTAATGGCGTGTTTAATTGAGCTTGTTTTTTGGTTTTTGCCACACCGGATATTATCAATCAGTGATTCAATTCCCATTAAACTCTCTTTCGGTTGTATGCTTTGTTGTTTAAGGACTTTTTTCAAGTAATGCTTGGCACCTTGAAATAGATGTTTAGGATCCGAGTTATCAAAGGGGAAGTCATCACTCAATAAAAAGGCTTGTATATGGTGATAAAAGCTTTGGGGCTGCGCATTTTGAGTATGGCGATTGAGAGTTTTATACATATCGAGTGCAATAATGGCGGGTATCGCTGTTTCCATATATTTTTTTGTGATGATATCTCTTTCTAAGTCTGAATAAACCACTGCATGCACAACTTCGTTATACAGTTGTTCGTATTTATAGAATACATCACGCCTGTCCTCCTGACTATAAACCGCCTCGGCATCTATCATGCCAATGATTTTATTGTAATAGATATCAAAAAACTTTTGATGTAATGAAAAATCTGAAGTTTCATATTTATCTCGCATATTCAGTGCGTTACCTGTGATGTCTTTTGTATTTAGCTCGAACACTCGACAAACTGTTAACATAATACTGACAAAATTGTGATGACTCATGCGCTCTTCCTAAATTGGTTTCCAAATTTGTACGGGGAAATACTGCCAGAATTTGTGGCAAAGTCTACTTCGAACGAAACACACTTGGAGGACAAAATGTCAACATCAATTCAACCGTTACGTATTCTTCGCATCACTGAACTCACCAAGGCGCTGGGAATTTCACGTTCCAGTATTTATGAAAAATTAAATCCACGTTCAAAGTATTATGATGACACGTTTCCAAAACCAATTAAGCTTGGCGCTTCATCGGTTGGATGGCTATACAGTTCGGTGGAAAAATGGGTTGCTTCACGTGAAGTTTAGTTGTCTATCAAATTTAAGGAGCAAGAAAATGTCAAATGACAATTCAGAACTGTGTTTGCAGTTGAAATTTTTACCTGAATTTTTTCAACAGTTGATCGGGCACATACACACTCAAACAGGGGCGAGCCCAGATATTATTTTACCCACTCTATTAGGGGTTATGGGGATGGGGTGTCAGGATAACGTTGATGTTCAACCTATCCAAGGTCTTCGTTATCCGACTTCGCTTTATACTCTCGTGCTTGCCAAGTCGGGTAGTAAAAAGACATCGGTATTCAGAATGCTGATAGCACCTGTTATCCAGTGGGAAGAAACACAAAAAAGAGAATATGGTTCAGCACAGGCGGAGTATCAACGACATGAGGCTATTTGGAAAATAGAGCTAAAAGCTCATGAGAAACATTATCAAAAAGTACTTAAGGATAAAGGTGATGTGGCTGAGGCTCGTCGTCAGTTAGATGAATGCCTACAACAAGCACCTGTTAAGCCGGTTCAACGGCGTTTAATTATCAATGATCCCACCAGCGAGGCATTAACTCGGGAATTAGGGCAAGGGTATCCAGTATTAACATTGGCCTCAGATGAAGCTGGAGCTCTGTTTGACGGTAATCTATTTCATAAAATTTCGTTATTAAATTCACTCTGGTGTGGCGAGAGTATTTCGGTGAGCCGTGTTTCACGCGACAGCTACTTTATTTCAGATGCCCGTTTTAGCATCTTGTTAATGTTACAGCCGGAATTGTTTAATCATTATTTGAGGAAAAAAGGCACGAAGTTTCGATATTCTGGTGGGCTAGCCCGTTTTTTATTCGTGGATTTGAACAATTCATTAACTAGGCTGGATGACCTGAACACTTTACGATTAGACGCGCATGCATTTGATGCCTTTTCTTCCGTTTTGATCGCGCATTTAGACAAGTCTGCATTGCGAAGAGAGTATGGTGGTGAACGTCAGTGTATCACATTAACGGTGGAGGCACAAAAATGCTGGTATGAACAGCAGCGAATCATATCAGATTGTATGAAGCAGGACACGGCATTTTCACATTATGAGGATTTTATTGCGCGCTATATGGAACATGCGTCGAGAATTGCGGCAGTGATGCAGGTTTTTATGACACCGAATTCAACGCTGATCACAAAAGAAACCTTGAATGCGGCATTTTATATCACACAGTGGTATCTCAATCACTTTATCGCTAAAACTGATGAAACGAGGGAGCCTAGTGATGCTGAAAAATTACTCGATTGGCTTGAGAGTCATTTAGAGAGTAATGGATCTTATAATTTTAGAACGAATTATATTATTAAATATGGGCCAAGAGCAGTTAGACAAAGTGAGCGTTTAGAGCCAGCTATTAACCAATTGGAAAGAGAGGGGAAACTGAAACGGTTTATTCAAGATGGCATTGGTTATGTGGGATTTATTGGTGCAAAAATGACACCTGAAGAGTTAGCCGAACGATTGAATATTCCGTTCAGTAGCAGAGGGGTATTCATACTCAATAACTCACCAAAATCAGGATAACTTCAGAGTTATTTTTAATAATATCAGTGAGTAGGATTATATCACCAAGCTAGGTTTAATGCGGCTTTGGGGAGGGTGAGTCTGTCTTTTATTAAATGGAGTGATGTCGGTATAGGTAATATATACCATCTTACTAAATACAATACTAATTAATAACAATAACACCTATCAATCTACAAAGCAATGTTTATTTAATCACCATGCCTATTGTGTCTATAACTCACTATGTTATGGATGCGATAGGTACTTAAACACGAATACAGATATCGCTATTTCTATGATAGTAAGGTAATAAAAATGTCAGCTTATGCATTAACTAAAACAGAATTGGATCAACTGATAACTATTGCGAGTGATCGCTATGATTCCTCGATATCGTATTATATCCTTCGTCGATTACTTGCAGTGGTTGAGAATACACTAGAACACCATAACCGAGTATTTGCAATCCGAGTTGATTTACGATTCGCTCAGGATAGTAGTCCTGATGCCCCAGATATGCCAGTATGTTTTCAACGCACGGATGAGCGAGCCATTACCCGTTTTATCGAGTCACTAAAAAGCCAACTGAGAGCCGCACATCATCGTACGGGGCGTTCAGGTACACCAGCACTCCCTTATTATACTTGGGTAAGAGAACGTAATGAAAGTGAATATCCTCACTACCATTTAGTTTTGTTATTTAATCGTGATATATATGGCTATTTAGGCAACTATTTACAAGATGATGCCAATAATATGGCGACTAGAATACAACGGGCATGGTGTAGCGCCATTGGCTTAGTGTACCCGGACTATGCACCATTAGTTAACTTTCCAGAGAACCCCGTATTTCGATTTGATAGACGAGATGCTCTGGCCCGTCATTCTAATTATTTTGATTTCCTATTACGCATGACGTATCTAGCTAAAATGAATACCAAGGAGCTCATTGCTGACTTTAGAAACTTTGGAACCAGTCAGGTTTAATTGAGAGGTATTAGCTCAGACTTGAACTAACAGGTTTTGTTGGGTAGAACATAACTAAGCCTGACCGGCTGGTCTGAGCAAATAGCGGAAGTTAGCAACTCTAAAAGCCATATTACCAACATTGAAATGTCTTAATAGGTGGGAGGCAAATCATTTGATGCTGACTTATTCGCGTACCTAACAAGCTGAATCAGAATCGTAATTCCCCTGCTAGGGAAAAATAAACTAGACAGGGGGTTGCCTGTTATAGCCCGTGAACGTATTTTACTGGGTTAATACTAATAACTAGCTGCTGATTCGATATAAGTTTGGGGGCAACATGGTCAGGGTGTTGTGGATTATTTTGAAGAGCACTTTTTTGAGCAACTCGATCTGAAATTACGCTTTGGCAAAACAGTGCTGTCTGAAACTGTGCTGAATTATCATTGAAATCACTCGCCTGCTCTAAAAATTCTTTCAGATAAAGTCCACCTTTTGCCGTATCCAGCGAGTATTCATCCTGAGAGCATGAATAAAGGCTTATTTGCTGAGGTGCTGCTTCGGCAATGCGTTTCTCATACAACTCTCTCGCTGATAACGGCTCCAGCATTTCATCGGTAAAATGCTCCAAACCCATAAATGCTCTCTTGGAAAGAGCACTTTCAAGCATCACATCAGAAATGCGGGTTCGACAGCAATCGAAGATGTTAATTTGCCGAGCACTTAGACCCGACAACTGACTTTCCAATAGCATCTCGTTGTTATCATTAAGACAAATTGCAGTTTCATTCGTGGTTCGTCCACCATGTCCACTGAAAAATACAATCAGAAAATCATAACGTCCTTTGATTAGTACCAGCTCTTTGAGCATATCTGATAGGCTTGGGTTACGATATACACTAATTTCCCCTGAATACCATGCTCCACCTGACGTGCTTTTCAAAAATGCCTGAATATTGTTCAGATCTGTGTCAATACCCGGTAGATCGTTAGCTGCATTTGCGATAATAATAGCTTTTCTTTTCATTTCAATTACCCAATATATCGATTAACAAGTTCCACAAATTTTCTGTCATAAGTATCAATATTTTCATTATCACCATTCAATGGTTGCTTCCATACCTTCTTATGAATGCGTATCCAGTCTTTAATATCTGTATGCTTTAAAATCTTATCTTCATTGTAGTTATAGTGCGCACTCAATCGAGAAATATAATTAAAAACGAGATTGGCGTAGATATTATATTGAAGGTATTTTATAGCATCATCATCATTACTTTTCGCCTTATCTCGACTCCATGTATCGCAAAAGTCAGTAAACTCACAATGAGGATATGAGATTGCTATTTTTAAGATCTCATCAAGTTGTTTATCCAGATAACTCAGATAATCATCACTTCTCTTTTTGCGAAAAAAAAGATAAGTAATGAGCGTTGAAACCAAAACACTCACAACAGGAGAAATCAACTTATACCAGTCAAAAGCCTCGGAAACAGCCACTGCAACAGTATCAGACATTAAAAAATCACCTAAAAAAGCATTTTTAAATAAGTAGATATATCATCACAAAAATTGTGGTATCTTACAACGGCTTTGTTTAATAAATCAGATTTTTAGCGAGCCGACTACGGGTTTAATGCATTGGTGCGAAGCAAATTTAATCTTGCGCGATTTTTCGTTTTCTCAGGACAATAGCCCATTCCCTGTCGGACAACACAAATGGTTGTTAATCAGTTCCGCTTTTGGCACATAGCTGACGTCTGGATGATGTATAGATCTGCGCTATTATGGTACCAGCTATATTTAGCTGGTACCTAGTAAGTTATCCAACTAGCGATATTCCTCTTATCCCGCCTTCAATAATACTCCCCTTATCTGCTTCCTCAATAAAATCAGCCCACCATTGCATCATGGGGCGTCTTTGCTCTAGGTAGTCACTGCGATTATAGGCGCGTCTAACTTCGTTTTTATCAACGTGGGCTAGGGCGGCTTCGATAACGTCAGGTGGAAATCCTCGCTCATTGAGTGCCGTACTAGCAATTGAGCGTAGACCGTGTGAAACAAGTACGCCACCGAATCCGGCACGTTTTAAAGCCGCATTGACGGTTTGACTGTTCATTGGTTGGGTAGGCTTGATACGGCTAGGAAAGATAAACTCACGGTTACCACTGAGTGGTTTCATTAGCTCTAAAATAGCTAAAGCAGCGTCAGATAACGGAACTGTATGTTCTCGGTTCATCTTCATTCTGGCAGCGGGTATCTTCCATTCCTTGGTTTCAAAGTTGATTTCATCCCAACGGGCTTCAGCTGCTTCGGCAGGGCGGGATATGGTAAGTAGCTGCCACATAAACAAACATCTGGTAGGCAAAATAATATTAGCTGTACGCATTGTTTGCATCAGTTGCGGTAACTGCTCTGGGCGAATACTTGGCATATTTTTTTTCTTTGGTTTTTCAAAAGCTTTACCAATGTTGATACTTGGAACGGCATCAATTAAGCCAGTATTTTGAGCATAGATCATGACTTCGTTAATGCGCTGACAAAGACGGCGAACGGTTTCTAGCGCGCCTCTGGCTTGTACCGGTTGTATCGCTTGAACCAATATGTGAGCTTTGATATCGGTGACGCTGATATCGCCTATGGCGGGAAACACATCTCGTTCAAGTGAACGCCAGATATCATTACCATAGTCCTCTGTGACGGTGGACTTCTTCACTTCCCACCAACGTTCAGCAACAAGTTGAAAGGTATTGGTTTTAGCTTCTTGAGAGTTTCTTATTTGATTTTTCTGATATTCGTGAGGGTCAATATCTTTTGCCAGTAATGAGCGAGACTCCGCTCTAAGTTTTCTAGCATCCGAAAGTGTGACAGCTGGGTAGGCTCCAAAACTTTGTTTGGTCCTTTGTTTTGTATAAGGGCGGTAGTAACGGAATTGCCATAACTTGCTTCCGCTAGATTTGATTAGCAGTGTGAGTCCATCACCATCATACAGCTGATAGTCCTTGTCCTGCGGTTTAGCTGCTTTGATTTCGGTATCGGTTAATGGCTTAGTTTTTCTTGCCATGAAAAATCTCCATGCGTTTAGGCCCAACAAAGATGTTAGTTCTTTTCGTTGGGCCTATCAATGGGCCTAAAGGAATTAGCTTGGGTGGGATAAAATAGGACAGTGTAGGACATAAAAAAGCCCGCAACTCATTGAGTTAGCGGGCTTTTCAGTCTTCTTTGGACGTCCTTAGAAGATAATTTGGTGGAGCTGGCGGGAGTTGAACCCGCGTCCGAAATTTCTACACCTTCGGTACTACATGCTTAGTCTGGTCTTTACATTCGCTTGCCAGCTGCGGACAGACACGCCACTAACAAACTAGCCCGATTCGTTTTAATGCTTTCTCCCCGGGCAGGAAGTCCACACGATCTCTTTTGGGTTTGACCTCTCTTGATCCGCGACCTAAGAGCGGAGGCTAGGGAGAGAGGGCTCTGAGCAGGTTATTAAGCTGCTAAAGCGTAGTTTTCGTCGTTTGCGACTATTTTTTTGCGGCTTTTATCGTGGCCAACCGCCCCACGGCATGCACCTTGGGTTTCGCAAATCCCGTCGAATCCAGAATCAGCCCCAAGTTGTGAAACACAGTATATCAGAAAATCAGTACGGAATACCAGTACTTAACGCCCTGCGTGCTTCATAATTCTTGCTTTGTCTAATTTCCACTCACGTTCGCGGATATCATCGCGTTTGTCGTGTTCTTTCTTACCTTTGGCAATGCCGATTTTGACTTTGCACCAGGCGTTTTTCCAGTACAGCGACAGTGCAACCACGGTGTGTCCGTCACGATTGATTTTGCCGTACAGACTGTCCAGTTCACGCTGGTTGAGCAGCAGTTTACGTGTCCGGGTCGGGTCGCAGACAACGTGGGATGATGCCACGCTGAGCGGTGTGAAGTTGGCACCAAACAGGAAAGCTTCGCCGTCACGGAGGATGACGTAGCTGTCCCCCAGGTTGGCTTTACCTGCGCGTAATGATTTGACTTCCCAGCCCTGCAGCGCCAGACCGGCCTCTATCTCTTCTTCGATAAAGTAGTCGTGGCGGGCGCGTTTGTTCAGCGCAATGGTGGCAGAGCCTGGTTTGTGAGCTTTTTTCTTTGTCATAATGTTCACTATTATACGTTATGCACACCCGAAATAAATTGCTTATTTATCCGTCGCACAGTAAATGCTGATATTTTAAGCGCCGTTACGGGTTTTCTGTCCCTGTACGCTGTTTTTAACATGTCAGCGGGATTTGGCAAGTGCTTTTTGTGACAAACATCTTTGTTGTCATTAAGATACATTCTGTCATCAGCACACGCCGTATTGTGCATTTATCTCCGCGCCGGAGCACAGTATAATAGGATTTGACAGGCGGCGATAATTTCCGCCGTTTCGTGATTTTTGACCGCAGGATATGTTATGCCGCAAATTAGCCGCTCCGCACTGGTTCCGTTCAGTGTGGAACAGATGTACAACCTTGTGAATGATGTCCGTGCGTATCCGGAGTTTTTACCCGGTTGCGTGGGAAGCCGTATTATCAGCCACGATCAGGATGAAATGACCGCGTCCGTGGATGTGTCCAAAGCCGGTATCAGTAAAACCTTTGTGACCCGTAATCAGCTGACCAGTAATGAGCATATCCGTATGCAGTTAGTGGAAGGTCCGTTCCGTAAACTGATGGGCGGCTGGTCGTTTATTCCGCTGAGCCGGGATGCATGCAAAGTTGAGCTGAATCTGGATTTTGAATTTACCAATAAACTGGTTGAGCTGGCTTTCGGCCGTATATTTAAAGAGCTGGCCGGTAATATGGTGATGGCATTTACCAAACGGGCGAAAGAGGTTTACCGTGTCTGATATTTCCGCTGAAGTCTGTTATGCCCTGCCGGATAAACAGTTTCTGATCCCGGTAAAAATACATGAAGGTGCCACCGTGGAGGCCGTTATTCTTGCCTCCGGTATTTTGTCGTTACGGGATGATGTGGATTTAACAAAGAATAAAGTCGGGATTTTCAGCCGCCCGGCGAAGCTGACCGATATTGTCAGTGATGGTGACCGCGTGGAAATATACCGTCCGCTGATCGCCGATCCGAAAGAAATGCGCCGCAAACGGGCGGAAGACGCCAGCCGCAAAAAGAAAGAAGGCTGATTGCCTACCTCCCGGGCAAATCACGCCGGGAGGCAATACAAATACCCGCTGCCCCTTTATCAGTCAAAGCGGATAATATACTCTGCTGTTCCTGAGAACGGTCCCGGCTCAACCTGACTTTTCAGTTTATAAATATAGGCGGTTACAGATGCACTTAACTGTTTTTGCATATCGCCGATATACGTCTTATTCTTCGCGGTAATCTGTTCATTATCATGATAAAGCACAAACCCGATAGACGGATTCGTTGAGGCGATAACCGCTTTATCTGCATGCGCGAAACGGGTTGCCCCGCTCAGTGTGATCGAAACGCTTTTGGTGGTTTGAGCATTCGTGCAGCTGACTGAAAGCACATTCGTGGCGTGAATTGTTGTTTTACCCGTTTCTCCGGGAAAATCAGCAAGCTCCAGATTACCGAAATTATAAACTATCTGAGGGGCATCAATGGTACAGGTTTCAACAGTATCAATATTGGCTGATAATTTAAGCCTTGCGACTGTTTCGTACCGGTCATTCTTTATCAACCCGACCTGTGATGAGGATAATCTCAGCGGCTCCGGATTATCTTTTGCCGCATAAACGGAAATAGTGACGCGGGGAATGTACATCACGCCATTCCGGTTTTCCGCAGAGAACGGAATGCCCTTTGATGAAGAAGGCTGTACGCCGTCAAGACGGACAGAATAAGCATAATCCTTATTAAGGTAATAGGCAGGCGCCCCGTTTATCATCCTGAAAAAATCAGGGGATGCATCACTGTTCCGCTGCGTCGCTACCAGTAATAACTCCTCATACGCACTGTCACTACAGGCGGAAATATCATCAACCTGTAATATATCCGTCGCCATCAACGTACCGGTGCTGATTTTACCCTCAACACGTGCCAGCAGATGTGATTCTGCTGTTTTCAGCACTGCTGTACTTTTACCGCAATCTGCTGCTGCCGCCGGTATTGAAAACATGAGTAATGTCAGCATCAGCCATTTATTTTGATTCTTCAGTATCATGATAACCCCACTAAATGCTATTTACCGGCTGCCTCTGCCGATAGGGTAATATGCCGGTCAGTGACAAGCTGCATCGAAAAGATAAAATCCGTTTACTTTCCGTTTTCCGTCAATGTCGTAAGAAAAACTGCACTGATATTGATTTTCATCTCCCCAGGTGATCCTGACAGTATCTTTATCTTTTGCCCCGGTGAGATAAAGCCGCCCGTGATTACTGACATACACACGTTCCTGTTCACCGTCACCGCCGGTTTCCGCATACGCACCAAACGGGATCAACTGACCATCTTCTCCGTGCAGTGTAACCAGAATTTTTGTTCCGATCGTTGTGGCGTAATCAATTAACACAATGGCACCGCGGGTCGGGTATATTTCTTTTATCGTCGCGTCAATTTCCGCATTTTCCGGAAGCGTCAGGTCATTAATCCGGACACTGTTATTACGGTAAGGAATAAGATTAGACACGATAGCCAGGCCGGAACCGTCCGTTGCCACACCGGGACTATTAAGAATATGGATACCTTCAGCGCCCGGTGTGTATATCAGTCCGTTAGTATTACCGAGCGGTCGTGCCAGTGTAACGCCGTAACCGCTGGCAACCAGGGAACCGTTCAGGCCGTAAGAAAGCTGGTGGTTATCTTTCTTATAAGAATACCCGGCATTCACATCGCCGTACTGCCCTTTATATTTACCGTATGCACTACCGTAGTAGCCATTTCCCTTGTTGCCATATCCCTGCTGAACATTCCACGTGAGATTTTTTTCATCAAGAAGGAGGCCGCCGACCCCGGCGTAATTATCAAAGTTACCGTCCTTATTATAAGAGGCCCCGTAGGTTACCCACTGGTCTTTAAAGCGCCCTTGTAAGGGAATACTGATATTCAGGGAAATAACATGATCATTATTATGGTCTGTATCAAAAAGTTCAGATGAATTCTTTTTCCGGTTGAGTGAATTTTTATAATAGGCATAGTTGATACTCATCGTTGCCCCGTAAAATACATTGCTGTAGCCGATATTATAGGATTCAGTACTTTTTTCTTCATTATTATAATAGGTGTTGTACATCTGACGGGATACCGACGCATTTAACATCCCCAGCCCATCCGGTAAACTCTGGGTCATTGATAAATCAAGCTGGCCTTTACGCATCAGATAAGCCGATGTATCCGCCCGTCCGCTGTAATAATCAAACATATCGGTCATGGTGAGATAATCACCACTCATATAGCGATACCCGGCAAAGCTGATACTCGTACCCGTCTCTTCCAGTGACTTGGAGTAGCGGAGACGAAATGCCCTGCCATTCATATCATTAAAAGAATCCGGTTGCGCCCGGGTGAACATAATATCCGTTGCTATCGCACCAACAACCGGAATATTGATACCGATACCGGCGTCATAGGCCTGATAACGGGATGCAACCTGAACACCACCGAAGATAGTGGTATTACCGGTTAATCCGTAGAATGTATCTGCCTGAACAAATTTTGTTTTATTACCGGTATTCTCTGAAGTACCGTAATCATTCATTCTGTATTGACCGGCTGTAATACTGTATTTATACCGATCCTTACGCTGCATGAAATTAAGGGATGAAAAAGGAACAACAGAACGGAACTCACTGCCATCAATACCTTTACGGACAACGTATAAATTTTCCCCGCTGTTCAGCGGAACAACATCGGTTAATTCATAAGGCCCGGCGGGGACATTAGTCCGGTAAATAACATAACCGTTCTGATATATCTCAATAGTGGAGTCTGTTGTGGCCACGCCACTGATAACAGGAGCATATGTGCTGGCATATTGCGGATACATCTGATCATCTGACCATAGTTTTATTCCGCGAAATGCGACGTTATCAAAAATATCAGAATCAGAAAAGTTATCGCCAACTAAAAAGTTACTTTTAATTGACCGCAGAGGACGTTCAATATAATTCAGCTGACTCTCCCATTTTTGCTGACCATCCGAACTTCTGTTCCAGGTACTGTTGTTACGGTAACGCCAGCTGCCGAGATTCACACCGGAACGCAGATTCAGATAAAAAGAATCGTCGGTATGATTATTTTTGCTGTCAACAAGATGCAGGCCGGAAAAACTATAATCAGTAAAAACAGAAGGAATACCGTCATCCCACAGTAACTCCTGCCGCGCATCCAGCGCTTTCTGATCAAACGTCACCTGCGGCATACTGAGATATAACCGGTTCTGATTCCCTTTAAATTCAGCATCAGCCCCCTGAATCCCGCTTAAATTGACGCAGTTCCCGGATCTATCTAATAATGAATAATATTCCGGTTTTATGCCGTAGTCCGCTAACTCTGTATCTGTAAAGCAAGGCCGTAATTTATGGGTATTTTTGTCCGTGTAGAACAAAATTTCCTGCGTATTGACATACTTATCATTCAGATAAACATCAACCCGGTAAGTCCCGGGTATAAAAGATGATTTTTCAAATGCGGTTAAATCGATATTAAGCGCTTTACCAGACGGGCTGGTAAGAAAATCAGGATCAAAATAGTCATCAGCGCCTGCCGTGCTGATACCTGATAATACAGCTATCAGAATTGAACTGTAACACAATGTTCTTTCTGATGATTTCATAATAATATCTCCATGAAAATCCCTATCATGAAAAGAAAATTTTATTTAAAAATCACAAATCAGCCTTAAATAGATTCAACTTCCCTAAATCATCAATAAATGCGTAGTTTACTGTGGATGGTTTTTTATTATTCTTTAACAAAATAAATTCCGATGATTCAGGTTTTATATAGCTTGGTGTTTTCAAAACATCATCATTCACCTTAACCTCACTAATATTAATGAAATATTTAGTCGGATTTTTAAACTCTATTTTTCCGTCAACATACCGGATGCTTACTTTTTTAAAAATATCAACAGGATCTGTAAAAGATAACGATTTTGGTCTGTAAATTATTTTAATTCTGTTGTTAACCGCAAAGGTAAGCTTGTTTATTTTCAGATTTTTATCCGTTGACGGAATAAATTTCACATTCAGCCAATACAGGGATTCGCGATCCGCCGGTGGTTCGCCGACCATCACCACCCGGATACTGCTCGATGTATTACCCTCCAGCTTGAACAACGGGGGAGTTATTACAATATCATTGGTTTCCTGATCATTTTCATCCAGCACCCAGCTTTGGATAAGATAATTTAACTTATCTTTATTATGTATACTTGTACTACCTTCATTTTTACCGTCACTGATAACAACCCGGGTTGCTCCCAGGTATGTCTCGGCAACACTATAACTTGTAAAAATACATGAAAATACAAATATAATTGTCTTAATAAATTTAATCATGATCCCACCTGACAATAATTAACAGGGCAGACGAATCTGCCCTGTTATGCATATATTTATTAGTTATACGTAATAGTATAATCTACTGCTGCATCAATTGTACCAGGTTGTAACGGCTCTGCAGTTCTGAGCAGACGTGGTACATATTTAAATGTTGTTTCACCACCGGTAATCTGTTGTGTTGAGATTTCCGAACCATCTACCTTACGAACCTGATTTGATGACTTGTCATTTAAAACAATAACCAGGCCAGTGGCAGAAGTTGGTGTTGCTTTTAAACCAATCTGATCTTCAGCACCAGCAACAGGATTCTGGGCCAGTAATGACACGTTTGCATTCTTACCGGTACAGTCGGTCAGTTTCAGCTCGAAATCCGGCCCGATGGTTGTATCGCCGGGATTCGCAAATACGCTTGCATCGTGAGTCCCCATATTAACATAAATATTTCTGACACCATTATTCACTTTACAGGTCGATGCATTAATCTTTCCTTCAAAGAAAATGGTACCTGTATCGTCAGCGAATGATGCAGCACTGAATAATAAAGCAAGCGCAGTTGGTAAAACAGCATGTTTCAGTTTCATAATACTTCCTTTTATAGAAATTAACAGTAGTAATTTACAACTCCATTTTTAATTTCGGCTAACCGCCGCAAACTAATCATTAGCTATGCGCATAGGAATATTAACATCAGAAATATATCATCTGACAATATCAAATAACTACTTTTATATTTATTCAAATTTTATTTTACGTTATTGATTCTTTCACTCCGGATACAACCCTATTATAAAAGCACTGACTACCTGAGAAAAATGAACACTATCATCTGTTTTCCGTTTCAGTCCAGAATAATTTAATCGGTAATATAAAATCAGTATTCATACTTTGCCACTTCACCAATGTTAAATTAATTTAATGTGGGCCACATATAGCAGTACAGAGCGCTGTTTATTATTGACACATGAATTCTCATTAATAATAATGAAATTAAATATACTTATCCAAGAGAAATAAACACACTAACACCATGACTAACAAAGAAAAACACATCACATTATTAGACTTGTGATGATAAATAACCTGTAAATAGAATATAGTAATAATTAAAAATCACATAAAAAATTGAAATGAACATTAATAGCCATAAAATAGGAATGGACTTAATTCATTATATTTAATTTTATCTTTCCCTGATAATGACCACCCGGATATTCTCTGTATAAGACAAATTCGTGAACACATTGTAAAATACATAAAAAACACATCTATTATTAAGATTTATCTCATCCAAAGAAAAATCATCATTAAGTCGTCAGTTCATAATAAATACGTATTTTTCATCGTAATATTCCCTCTCCGGACCTGTTCTTTTGGCCCTCTTCTTTGACAGACAAAAAACAGCCCTCATTAATATTTACGGGAATGCAGGAAAGTGAACCGCAAGACTCAGGAATAATAATCTTTCAGATTGTTCAGCCCCTGTTTTTCCTGAGAAAATGTAATACTGATATCCTGTTCCTCTCTGGTAATTGTCAGAACCCACAGGCTGTCAAAATCATCGCGGGCCCAGACAGGCATGTCTGAATAATCTCCGCCGGTTTGCTTCAGAATATCCCTTACCACCTTCACCAGATTGTCATGTTCCCAGACCACAAACACCGTATGCAGGTGATGTGCTTTATCCAGCAATGCATCGCGCAGTGCTTTGGTTTCTTTGGCGTGAAATTCCAGGTGCACCGGCAGAGATAAACGGATGGCCACCGGCGTGATGGTCTGAAGAGAGCGCAGGGAATGACCAAGTTTACTTTGTTTTGGTGCTGCGGCGTACAGCGCATCCGCCCTGCCGTAACGGGAAATAAGAAGATCCGCCAGAGCCAGCGCGCGGTTTAATCCTTTGCCGGTTAACTGGCCGCTGTCATTATCCGGTTTTTCGCCGTGGCGCAGAAAAACCAGTGTCTGTACTGAATGAGTCATCCGGCTGATACCTGATTTGCGGAACACGGATTTAAGAAACCGGTTGTCCATGACAATCCCTTTTGTTTCCGGAAAGATTAAGTGTAATCGCCCGCCGGCGGTTAGCCTACTTTTTTGCGTAAATTTTTATTTTTCAGAGAAACCGTACTTTCCGTCTTATGTCAGTATGTTACCCCGCCTGTTTTACCGCCGTCTTTCATTCTCAGTCAGTTTGATCCGTGAAAAAGAAAATAACAGGGAAAAACACGGTGACTTCATTTTCGCTTTCCCGCTCAGGCTTTTTATCACGTTGACGGATACACTGTATCGGTGCCATTAATAAGGAAATACAATCGTATTACACAAGGGATATTATTTATGCGTCAAATCACCATCCGTTTAGCCGAGCCGTCGGATGCCGCAGTACTGTTTGATATGCATCAGGATTTTACAGCGTATGCCAATACCTTACAGATGCCGTATACCTCACGGAAGTTCTGGGAACAGCGAATGAGTCAGAGTGATCAGTCCGCAACCCGTTTGGTGGCGGTTATTGACAGTGCCGTGGCCGGGCTGCTGGTCATTAATCAGAACAGTAATCCCCGCCGCCGCCATGTGGTGAATTTTGGTATTACGGTAGATAAAAGCTACCGGCGCCAAGGGGTCGGCAGTGCATTAATGCAGGCGATGATTGATTATTGCGATAACTGGCTGGGTATCCGCCGTATTGAATTAGAGGTATTTGCCAATAATCCTGATGGTCTGTCTTTGTATGAAAAATTCGGTTTTCAGCGCGAAGGCATTGCCCGTGATTATGCATTCCGCGACGGACGTTATGTGGATGCGGTCCTGATGAGCAGGATAAACAATCAGCCCAAATAACCGGATAACCGGATAACCGGATAACCGGATAACCGGATAACCCGGAAAGATTAAAACGGAAATACGTTATGGAACAAAAATGGGTTTGTATTCAGTGCGGGGAAAAAGAGATACCGCAGTACGCAGAATATTGCGAGGAGTGCGCGGAAAAACGGATGTCGCGGATCGGCGGCTGGCTGTGGCTGCCGTTAATTACCCTTTTTCTGTCACTGGGTGCAGGTGGTTACTCGCTGAGTGAGTGGTATGATTTATATCAGCAAAATGCGGGGTTTATTCCTGACCGCGTATTGCAGGTCATGTATATTAATATTGCTTTTACCATACTGACCATGCTGCTGATACTGACAACGCTGTATTATTTCTTCAGGCTCTCCCGTTATCTGCCGAAGCTGTTTATTGCCTTTATTCTTTTTGCTATCGCCTCGGAAGCCATTCAGGAAATAGTGCTGGTTAATCTGCTGGATGTTAATGTGGACTTCACACTCTATTATCCGCTGATAAGATTGGTCATTTACGCTATCATCTGGATCTCGTATTTCCTGGTATCTGAGCGGGTCAAAAGAACCTTTATTCATTAAATTAAAGGAAACAGCATGAATAAGTTTATTTTTCCGGCCATATTATGTGCCGCCACGCTGGTTACACTGCCTGCCAATGCAGGCAAATTGCCGGATAATCCTTATTTATCGACTGCGGTCCTCAGTAGTGCGGGCAGTGTCTACAGTTCAGTGATGATAAGCGGTGCCATTTTATCACCGATCATTTTACCGGCTCAGCTGAGTGCGGAGTCTGTCGAAAATAATAAGAAAGAAAAAGTCACCACTATCACCGGTAAAACCGATAAAAATGAAGATGTCGCCCTGCTGGTCGCCACCGAAAAACTGGAGAAAAATCCGGTGAATCCGGGTGATAAGCTGACTCTGGAACCGGCGGAAAAAGGCCCGGGGGCTTATCTGAAAAAGGACGGGAAAATTATTTCCCATATGGTGACACAGGACGATCGTGAATTAACCCATCAGGAGAAGATGCCTTAATATGCGACTGCTGAAAACCGTTTTTGCAGCTGCCCTGCTTACTGCGTCCGGCCTTGCATACAGCGGCAGTCAGAACTGTGCGGATAAATCCCCGCCCTCGCCGCAGGAAGCAGCACAACGTACCGCACAAGCCAAAGTGCTGAATGACTGGCTGGAGAAACAGGGCGACCGGGTCGTCCTGCTGGTTCGTCAGGGTCAGGCGCTGAGTGACTACGGGCTGAGTTTTTCCCATGCCGGTTATGCCGTACGGGAAAGAAACGGCACCTGGCGGGTGTATCATAATCTCAACACCTGCGGTACCGCACAGTCTGAACTGTGGATCCAGGGGCTTTATCAGTTTATTGATGATGATCTCGCCGGAAATACCATCGCCACCCTGCACTTTCCGCCTGCATTGCAATCCCAGTTGCTGAAAGTTCTGCGTGATCCGGAACTGCGCAAAGCCCTGCATAATCCGGATTACAATATGGTGGCACATCCGTTTGCAACCGACAGCCAGAACTCCAACGGCTGGGTGCTGATGGTGTTTGCCGCCGCCCGCTCTCCGGGCGTGAATTCGGTTTCTGCCGGGGTGAACTGGCTGAAATCAGAATTCTATATCGGCTCTTCCGCCGAGGCCGGCCTGGTCAAACGGGCACTGGCGGACAGTCTGATGCCGCATATGTCCACTGACGGGCAGCCGGTGACAGGGATTGTCACGTTTAACTCCGGCGACAGCCTGCTCGGGTTTCTCAGCCGTTACGGGAAATTCCGTGTCGAGTGCAGTCACGGCAGCTTCGGCAGTGCCGTTTGTATGGTGCCGCTGCCGGAATAATTAGTACACCGCTTATTTTATATCCTGCTGTCATCACTTCCGGTGACAGCATTTTTCGTCGTTTTTTTGTTCACCCTCCCGTTTATATGATTTCCTTCCCCGTTTTTACCGTCAACCTGTCCGTTATATTAAAATTTCTTTTCCTTTTATTTTCATTAATTTAGTTGCCAACAATTACTTTATCAGGCTAATAATAAATCATAACAAGAGCATGGCCTTTTATTTTAATAATACATTCAGCGGCAACTGCCAACACCACGCAAGACAGGGGAAATACCATGAGCAAACACGAAACGTCATCCGCGCCACCGGCGCATGACCATGATTTTATGTTTACGCCCATACCGATGACACACCGCCGCGAGACCTGGAAACAGGTACTTGTCTGGATAGGTTTCGGTTATGTGGCAACAGGATTATTTATCGGCGGCGCACTGGCCGGTGCCAACGGCGGGCCGGGGATGTCATTCCCGATGGCACTGCTGGCTATCGCCATTGGTATGGGATTGCTGTTTATTCTCACCTCGCTGCTCGGCATTATGGCGCAGCGCACGGGGCTGAGCCTGGCGCTGATCAGCCGGTTTTCTTATGGCCGTTTCGGCGCGAACCTGCCGATGATAGCGATGGGACTGCTGACGCTCGGCTGGTTTGCCGCGATCACCGGCATGGTCGGAGATATCTGGGGAACGTTCCTGGGAAATCCCAGCGGGATCATCGTGTTTAACCCGGCAGAACACGGCTATAACGGTGTGCCAATCACCCTGGAAGTCTTTCTTTCCTGTGTCGTCGCCGGTCTGCTGTTTACTTACACCTCACTGCACGGCATGAAAGGGCTGGAAATTATCGCCATTCCGGTTTCCCCGATTATTATGATCATCGCCGTGATCACCGGCTATGCCATGTTGCAGGAAGGCGGCGGGTTATCTGTTTTTATCGAAAACTCTAACCGTAATGAGGGGCTGATGTTGTCCACGGCCATCACTATGGTCGTCGGCAGTTGGATCGCCGGGGCGGTGATGGGTGTGGATCTGTTCCGCTTTAATAAAAGTATCTCTGCGGTATTCTGGGGATCGGCCGCCTGTTTTATCTTTACTAATCCGCTGCTCAACGTGGTCGGTTATATCGGCACCATGACGGTCGGAATGCCGAACTATATTACCTGGATGATTGAGAAAAGTTTCCTGCTGGCCCTGCTCGGCGTGATCACCTGGACACTGTCACTGTGGACCACCAATGATGCGGAACTCTACTGTAACTCACTCTATACCGGACCGGTGCTGGATTCCGCAGGTATAAAAGTCAACAAAAACGTCCTGATTCTGACTACCGGGATTATCGGTACCATTCTCGGCGCTATCGGTTTCTATCAGATCTTCTTTGCTGATTTTATTAACTATCTCGGCATTATGGCGCCACCGCTGGCCGGGCCGTTACTGGCGGATTACTACATCACCCGCAGATGCCGCTACGATATCACGCAGATCAACCACCAGCCGAAATACAACTATGCCGGGGTGATCAGTGCGCTGGCCGGGATGGCGTCCGGTCTGATCATGGCACTGAATAATATTCTGTCTGACTGGCCGACCGGTCTGCTGGCATTAGTTCTTACCGTTATTATTTATCTGATATTGCATCCGCTGCTGGCGGCAAAAGCCACCTCACCGGCAACAGGGAGATCATAATGAAAAAAGTCTATCTGAATGAATTCACCACCGAAGAGCTGAAAAATCTGTTTGATAAGGGCGGGATTGACAGCGCCATTACGATTTTCGGCAGTTGCGAGAGCCACGGACCGCACCTGCCGCTCGGTCCGGATCTGTTTGTGCCGGAAGCCGTTGCCCGCCGGGCAGCACAGCGGCTGTCCCGCACCATTGTGGTACCGGGTGTGCCATTCGGCACCTCTGCACACTATAACGGCACGCCGATGGCGATTAATATCCGCTTTGAAACGGTGATTGCCATTGCGGAAGATATGTTCGAAAGTCTGATTCAGTACGGCATCAAACATATTTTTGTCTTCAATGGTCATGACGGAAACATTCCGTCACTGGATATCGCGCAGCGGAATGTCAAAGCGCGTCATAAAGATGTGGTCTTTGCGTTCCTGCCGGCCTGGTGGTCAGTGCTCGGCAGCCGTCTCGGGGAGAATTTCTTCCGTGAATGGAACGGCCTGGGACACGGTGGTGAGGGCGAATCCTCGATTACCGCTGCCGTGTGTCCTGACCTGTGTGATCTGAGCAAAGCCGTGCGCCAGATGCCGGAAGACAGTATCCGCCACGGTGATAACGTGCAGATTATGTGGGATATTACGGAGGTTTCTGTCACCGGTGCCACCGGCGACCCGACTTACGCCAGTATTGAGAAAGGTGAAAAAATGCTGGATGCACTGACCGACCTGGTCGTGGAAAGCATTGAAGCGCTGGAAAAAACCAACTGGAATTACGATTTACGCGCTAAGTAAGCTAAGTAAACAGTAAAAAGCCCCGCAATGCGGGGCGTTTTTCAGAGCCCGGCAAATTCCGGGATCGGCGGGCGTCCGTGTGATTCCAGGAAATCCAGCACCCGGCGCGGTGTGACATTCAGGATACGCGCTTCCGGAAACTCTATTTCCCGCAGCATAGCCACCACCCGCTCAAAATTACCCAGATACCCGGCGTAGTGAGAATCCGATCCCAGAGAAATCCGGCCGCCGTGGTCACGCACCGCTTCGGCAATCGCGCGGCAATTTTTCTCACTGCCCGCCCGTGAGTGCAGAAATGAGGAGTTATTCATCTCCAGTGCCACATTACACTCTTTCGCTGCCTGCACCACAGCCTGAATATCCAGCGGGTATTTCGGGTTTCCGGGGTGGGTGATAATCTGCACTTTTCCGCTGCGGATAGTGGCAATCATGGCTTCGGTATTGGCCGCCTGTCCCTGCGGCGGCAAGACCGGTTCGTGAAAACCGGCGAGAATAATATCCAGCTGCTGCGCCATTTTATCTGTGCAGTCAGTTTCTCCGGCCTGATTTTTAATATTAGCCTCAATACCGTACAGCAGCCCGGCACCGTTAATCATACGCGGCAGAACCGGCATATTGGAAAAATGCCACGGATGCGGCCCGTCAGCCATGTCAGGGCCGTGATCGGTGATCGCAAACAGGGTTATGCCTTTTTCCGCGGCTTCCGTAAAATATTCACGCACGGTACTGTAAGCATGAGTACTGGCAACTGTATGGGCATGTAAATCAACCGGATATATCACTCTGCTCTCCTTTTCTGCGGCTAAACGCCTCTTAACCCTATCAGATTCTGAAACGGATCTTCAACCTGACACATCCGTAATCCGCTCTCAATGCTTATCGGCCCCCGGTATAAGCGGGCACCAAGGGATTCAAAATGCGACAGCGCCTGTGTGAGACAGTCTGTCTGCCAGTACAGTACCGTGCCCCGCTTCCCGTTACTGACTTTGTCATCTGCCTGTACAATTTCGAGGTTAAAACCGGGCAGGCATAACAGGGTGAAATCAAATTCCGGCAGGTAACACACCTCTGCCTGAGGAAAAGCCAACTGATACCAGGCCAGCCCTGCGGCCACATCCGGAACGTGAATTAACACGCTGGCGGGTGTCAGGGTTATCATCCGTTATTGCCATCACGGAGCAGTTGTCCGATCAATCCGGACAACGCCGGATGGTCTTCATGCCAGACGGTGATCCCGTTTGCCTCAAACAGTGCGGTTGCCACACCGTTACCGGATTTCAGTGAGCCGTCAAATGCACCACTGTAGATTCGGTCGCTGCCGCAGGACGGGCTGTCAGCTTTCAGGATCACATGCGTGATATTCCGCTGTTTCAGATACTCAAGCGCCCGCAGTGCGCCCTGCTTAAAAGCATCAGTGACATCTTCGCCGTCGTTGCCGGTGACCCGGGCGGTCCCCGCCCAGACATCACAACCCTCACCGCCGGTGATTTCCGCCGGAGCGCGGGGTACCGGCAGGCCGCCGAGGATTTCCGGGCATACCGGAACGGCCATGCCGCTGTTCTGCAGGGCTTTCAGCGGGGCATATAATTTATGGCTGCCGTCGTAACGGACGGCTTCGCCTGCCAGGCAGGCACTGATTGCAATCATCGTGCTCTCTCAGAGGTTACCGGTATAATTCAGATAGTGATAATCAATCACCTGATAGTAAATAATTTATGAAAACGGAACAAGCCGGGCAGATATCTCCTTTTGCCTGAAAAAATGCTAAACTCTGCACGATCACCTATTTAACCGGAGTATACCCCGTTATGCACGCACCATCCCCGTCAGAAAAACCGGTCTTATCCGTTTTTGATTTTGACGGCACACTGACCCGCCGGGACAGCTTTGTTCCCTTCCTGCGTTTTGCGTTCGGGAAACGTGTGTTTTCCCTGCGGATGCTGCGTCTGGTGCTGCCGACGCTGCGTTGCTTTTCACGCAAACTGACCCGCGATGAACTGAAAGAAGTACTGATCACCACCTTTCTGACCGGTACTGATGCCCGCTGGGTGGAAAAGAAAGCACAGGAATTTTGTGAGCGTTACTGGCATAAGATGATGCGTCCGGAAGGTTTGCAGGCGGTGGCGGCAGAGATTGCATCGGGTGCGGAAGTCACTCTTTGTTCCGCATCACCTGAGCTGGTGCTGCGGCCGTTTACTGAGCGGCTGGGGATCAAACTTATCGGTACTCAGCTGGAAGAGAAAGACGGCATTCTGACCGGGAAAATCAACGGCAATAACTGCCGTTGCGGACAGAAAATTGCCCGGCTGCAACAGGTTTACGGTGATTTATCCGCCTACCATATGCGGGCCTGGGGGGATTCACGCGGGGATTATGAATTGCTGTATGCCGCCGGAGAGCCTCACTGGCGTCATTTTCACCGCAATCCGGCGAAATATGAAAAACGCCGCAAACAGTTTTCATCCCGCTGAAAAGCAAAAACGGGCTGTATCATACAGCCCGTCAAAAATAACAGCGGCTGTTATTTTGCCATTTGCTGTTCCATCATTGTCTTAGCCTACGCTAACGCATCAAGACCCTGCTTACAGGCTGTATCCTGAGCATCCGCAGGTAATTGCATAAACTGTTTTTTAGAATCAGCATACTGCTGTTTCATGGTATCAATCTGACCTTTCATTGCATCATTTTTGGATAACAGGTCAACATACTCATCAACCTGTTTAAAGTAATCTTCACAGGCGGAAGATAACTGAGCAGAAAATGCAACTGAAGAAAGTGATAATAACCCGGCAGCCATAATTAACTTTTTCATTAAAAATCCCTTTAATCCATTGTTATTGAGACTGTAATGTAATCATTAACACTTTTACGGACTATCAGTTTTCTCTTAATTAGCATTACCATAAAGAGGATAATATATACGGAGAAATAGTTTACACATCAATAATAATTAATATTATTGATGATTATTTATTTTCTCTGTTCAGCCTGCGGAAATAAAATAATTCCGGATCACCGTCATCAAGATTATCCACCTGACCGCTGAGCACAAAACCCTGACGCAACAACAGCGCCTGCATACCGGTATTCGAGGCATTCACCGAGGTAAACAGTTTCTCTGTCCGGCACTGCTGCTGCAATGCCGCCAGTAATGAGCGGCCGACCCCCTGCCCGCGCAGTGCGGGAGCGACCATCAGTAACTCAATAAATCCGCAGCCGAAAAAGTGATAATGCAGCACGCCATAACCGACAATTTTCCCTTCATGCCATGTCACAAAACAAACGTTCTGTTCAATCCAGCCGCCGATCGCCTCACGACGCTGCGGCTCCTGTGCCGCAACGGTATCAAGGGCGATCAGCTGCGCAAGATCCTGTTCTGTTGCCGGGACGATCACCCCGGCCGTTCTGTTATGTATCATGATGATTTTCAGCTGTTCTCCGCTGCGGTATCTGTTTTTTCCTGTTCCTGCTTTTGTGAGGCCAGCAGTTCCAGCAGCGCATACTGTTTTACTGTCCGCTGTTCTGCTTTTTCTGCCAGAATGGCAGCTCGCGCAGGGTCACTGCTGTTCAGCCGGTTAAACCGCTGCTCCTGATTCATCACTTCTGCCAGTGATTGTGACGGCGGACGGGAATCCAGTACCAGCGGTGCTTTGCCGGTTCCTTCCCTGCGCGGGTCAAACCGGTACAGCGGCCAGAATCCGCTGGCGGTCAGGGCTTTCATCTGATCATAGCTGAATGCAAGGTCATAACCATGCTCTTCACACGGGCTGTAGGCAATAATCAGGGACGGGCCGGGGTAGGATTCTGCCTCCTGAATTGCTTTTACCGTCTGATTCATCTGCGCACCAATCGCTATTTGTGCCACATACACGTTACCGTACATCATCATGGATACGCCCAGATCCTTGCGGGATTTGCCTTTCCCCTCCTCACCGAATTTGGTGACCGCCCCCATCGGCGTGGCTTTTGACTGCTGGCCGCCGGTGTTGGAGTAGCACTGGGTATCAAGTACCAGTACATTCACATTCTCTCCGCTGCTCAGTACATGATCCAGCCCGCCGAAGCCGATATCATAAGCCCAGCCGTCACCGCCAATCAGCCAGATTGATTTCGGCAGCAGATAATGTGCGTCCTCTGACAGCTCACGCGCACGCGGGTCAGGATTATCCGCCAGTAACGCCCGCAATTCAGTGATAGCCGCACGTTTCTCATCCGCGGACAGCGCCTCATCCGCCAGCCGCTGCTGTAATTCATCCGGCAACTGAGTGGCAAACGTCATCAGCAGCCGCTGTACCCGTTTTTTATGCTGATCTGCTGTCAGGCGGAATCCCAGACCGAATTCAGCATTATCCTCAAACAGCGAGTTAGCCCAGGCCGGGCCGCGTCCCTCTTTGGTGGTGGTGTACGGCGTGGTCGGCAGGTTACCACCGTATATAGAAGAACAGCCGGTGGCATTGGCGATCAGTAACTGCTCACCATACAGCTGGGTCAGCAGTTTGATATACGGTGTTTCACCGCAGCCCGCACAGGCGCCGGAGAATTCAAACAGCGGAGTGATAAGTTGTGATGTCCGGATATCAATGCGCTCAAGCTGCGATGCCGGGAGATCCGGCAGTTGCAGGAAGAAATCAAAGTTGGCTTTTTCCTCTGCCAGATGTGCCAGCCGCGGCTGCATATTTATCGCGCGGACAGCCGGGTCTTCCCGGTCTTTCGCCGGACAGACCTCATAACAAAGATTACAGCCGGTGCAATCCTCCGGGGCGACCTGAAGGACATAATCCATCCCTTTCATATCGCGGGCTTTGACCGGCAGGCGCTGCAATGTCTCCGGCGCGCCGCTGAAATCAGCGGGATCAGCCACTTTGGCACGGATAGCCGCGTGCGGACAGGCCGCGACACAGTAATTACATTGTGTACAGAGAGACGGTTTCCAGACGGGGATCATCTCCGCGATATTACGTTTTTCCCAGCGGGTGGTGCCGGAAGGCCAGGTGCCATCCGGCGGGAATGCCGATACCGGCAGAGCATCGCCGCGTCCGGCCAGCATCATGGCAGTGACGGTTTTGACAAAGTCCGGCGCGTTATCCGGCACGACCGGCGGACGCGGCAGGCTTTGCGGATCGACTGCCTGCAACGACACGCGATGCAGGGCTTCCGGGGTACGGGCTATCGCCATCAGGTTATCCTGAACGACACTTTCCCCTTTTTTACTGTAGCTGCGGATAATCGCCTGCTGTAAATAAGACTGAATTTCAGCGGCCGGCAGCAGTGCCGTCAGATGGAAAAAGGCCATCTGCATCACCGTGTTAATCCGCGCACCAAGGCGGCATTCACGGGCAATACGGTACGCGTTGATGACATACAACTGTGCCTGTTTCTCTGCCAGAATCGCCTGAACATCCTGCGGAATATGGTGCCAGACCTCATCCGCCGGATACGGGCTGTTCAGCAGGAAAATCCCGCCCGGCGCCAGTTTTTCCGCCATTTCATATTTATCGAGGAACTGCCACTGATGACAGGCAATAAAATCCGCCTGCCTGATCAGATACGTGGCGCGGATCGGCTGTTCGCTGATACGCAGATGAGAAACGGTCAGGCCGCCCGCTTTTTTCGAGTCATAAACAAAAAAGCCCTGCGCATAGTTATCCGTATGACTGCCGAGGATCTGAATAGCATTTTTGGCTGCAGAAACGGTGCCATCGCTGCCCAGCCCGTAAAACAGTGCAGTGAGGCGATGTGTGACCGGCAGTTCCGCCGGAACCGGTGTCAGGGAAAGCCCGGTAACATCGTCAATAATTCCGGCAGTAAAGCGCCGTTTCGGCGATGTGAATGTCAGTTCACGGAAAACCGCCATCACGCAATCCGGATCAAATTCTTTGGATGACAGCCCGTAGCGTCCGCCGATAATGCGCGGCAGTTGCGCCCGCTCACCGTTCTGATACGCTTCGGCAAAGGCAGTCATCACGTCCAGATACAGCGGCTCCGCCTGTGCACCCGCTTCTTTGGTGCGATCAAGCACGGCAATGTGCTGCACACTTTCCGGAATGGCATCAAGGAAATGCTGTGCGGAGAATGGCCGGTAGAGATGCACTTCCAGCACGCCGACTTTTTCGCCCTGCGCAATCAGTTTATCCGCCACTTCCTCCGCCGGGCCTGCGGCAGCTCCCATCAGGATAATCAGGCGCTCTGCCTGCGGATGTCCGTAATACGTAAACGGCTGATAATAACGGCCGGTAACATCACCGAACGCCGCCATGGCATCAGTGACATGCTGATAAACAGCGTCATACCACGGATTCGTGGCTTCGCGGGCCTGGAAATAGGTGTCCGGATTTGCGGATGTGCCGCGTATCACCGGATGTTCCGGCGACAGTGCTCTGTCGCGGTGTGCGCGGATCGCCTCCGCAGGGATCAGTTTACTCAGTTCGGCACGGCTGACCGCGATGATCTTGTTCATCTCATGGGAAGTACGGAAACCATCAAAGAAATGAATAAACGGCACGCGGCTGTTCAGCGTGGCTATCTGTGAAATCACAGCAAAATCCTGAGCCTGCTGGACGCTGTTGGCGCACAGCAGTGCACAGCCGGTCTGACGCACCGCCATCACATCCGAGTGATCGCCGAAAATAGAGAGCGCGTGGGTCGCGACTGTCCGCGCCGCCACATGCAGGACAAACGGGAGCAGCTGTCCGGCGATTTTATACAGCGACGGGATCATCAGCAGCAATCCCTGGGACGATGTGAACGTGGTCGACAGTGCGCCGGTCTGAAGTGCACCGTGGACAGTGGCGATGGCCCCGCCCTCCGACTGCATTTCCATCATGCGCGGCACGTCGCCCCACAAATTCGGTTCCCCGGTTGCGGACCAGTGATCGGCATATTCAGCCATGCCGGAGCTCGGGGTAATAGGATAGATGGCGATCACTTCATTCAGCTGATACGCCATCCGGGCCACCGCCTGATTCGCATCAGTGGTGATCATGCTATGTATTTTTTTGCTCACAATAAGACCCTGCATTTTTTATTATTTTTTACAACATAGCAGAATAAAAAATGCCGGATTATCGTGATTGTGGTTTGTTATACGTGTGTAAGGCGCGTTTACTGTGCCACTGTCAGCACATAGTCTTCCGCCTCACAGCGGTATATTTCACTGACCTGCGGGCATCCCCGCAGTGCCGGAAGGCGATCATCACTGACACTGAGCCATATCCCCAGACCACAGGCTTTACCGAGTGACGGCGGGATATCCGTCACCGTAAAAGGCTGCCCGGCTGCCGTGAGATGTTTGCGCATCGCCACCACACCGAGCATATTTTCAAATAAAATCAGATAGTCATTCATAAACGGAGATCCCTGCCGGTACCGCTGCCTGTTTCTGCAACTGACGTATCCCGTAAATGGCCGCGCCGATGGCACCGGCAAATTGTCCATCCGGATGCGTGATCACCTCAGTTCCCAGATGCTGCGACAGCCGCTCACAGAATACCTGACTGCGGCTGACTCCGCCGCTGAACAGTACTGACGGTACAGTGCTCAGCCGCTTGGCAAAACCGGCAGTACGTTGTGCCATTGAATTTACTATTCCCGACAGAATAGACTCCGGCTCCACCCCGGAGGAACGCAGGCTGATCACTTCAGATTCAGCAAAAACGGTACACATGCTGGAGATAGCATGCGGTTCAATCCCGCGGATGGTGTTATCCACCGCGGTGATGTCGGTACCGAGTGTCCGGCTGATCACATCCAGAAAACGACCGGTTCCGGCGGCACATTTGTCATTCATCAGAAAATCCGTGAGATGCCCCTGCTCATCGAGCCGGATCACTTTACTGTCCTGGCCGCCGATATCAATAACTGTGCGGGTCTGCGGATGCAGCCAGCGCGCCCCGATACCGTGACAGGAGATTTCCGTGACCTGTTTGTCAGCAAAATCCGCCAGTTTGCGGCCATAACCGGTGAGGGTCAGATACGGTTTTGTTTCACATTCACCGCAGAGGGTTTCCCAGGCTTCCAGAATCGCCGATTGCGGCCGGAACGGTGTCGGGATCAGAAAGCGGCGCAGGATCACGCCGCCGTCTTCGTCACTGAATAAAACCCCTTTGGTGGCAGTCGAGCCGGAGTCAATACCAATACTCAGCATGACGCCTCCTTATAACATCTCAATAAAGGCGGCAATGCGGGTCGCAAGCTGACCGGTGTCAGACGTGGAATAATCTGTCTCAATAGCCATATACGGAATATCGTGTTTTTCGCGGATGTGCCGGTTTATCAGCAGCGATTCCACCGCATAGGTGTGACAGGCCTGGAGGATCACATCAATCACCCCGTCCACCTGATAGTCCTGCACCATCTCACTGAGCATATTCAGGCGCTGTGTGTTCGGTGAAATACAGGAACAGCCGATAGCAAGGTATTTTTCGGTCAGGGCGTCATAAACATCGGCCTGCGGATTTTCATCCACACACTGCTCGGTCGCTTTCGCACCGGTGCAGTTTTCATAACCGACAACCCAGCCGCCGTTTTCTTCGATAATCCGCACCACTTTTTCCGCCGCACCGCCAATCGGACAGCCGGTGATCAAAATACGCGGACGCGGGTCAAGCCGTTTACCGGCGGCATATTCCGCCCGTACTTTGGCGGTCAGCGTTTCCAGTTCGCCAATCAGCGCACGTTTATCAAATTTGAAGGTAGCACCATACACCACGCTCAGAATTTCACGGCCGGTCATCGCAGGCGGATTGAGCTGCCCGAGGCGGTAGAATTCCGTCAATGCACGGCGTTCGCGGTTACGCAGATCGATAGCATCGCGTATCCCCTGCTCCGTGATTTCACAACCAAACTGTTCTTCCAGCCGTTTCTGAAAACGGATAATTTCTGAGCGCCAGAGTGCAACAGATTCCGCACTTTCACTGTTATTCGGTAACTGCATCACATGGACAGGTTTGAATTCCGCCATGTATTCATACATTTTCTTTTTGCCGTCGCAGGTGGTTTCACCGACCACGATGTCAGAAAAATAGAAGTAGGGGCATTTATCGGTTTTACCGAATCCATAGCTGCTTTTGATCAGGGGACATAAGTTGCGGGGTAACGTTTTTTCCGCTTCTTCAATGGTTTCATCACTGGTTGAACAGAGCGAGACAACCGCGGCACCGGCGGCCATGGCAATTTCCTGCGGCATAAAGGTGCAATAGGTTCCCACCAGCGGGATACCCAGCTCTTTCAGTTCCATAACAGTGAGAAAGCCCTGTTGGCGGGCATCGGAGAAATCAGAAAAGATCGACGGAAGTTCTGTGACTAATGACATAAGTAGACCTACCATTATCATTATTAAAGTGTGGCGCCAGAGTAGACCTATTAATAATAAGGATAATTGAGGTAAATCATATTCAGGGTGAATATACCTGACGGAACTAAATTAACGTGATCTTAAATCACAACGCCCGGCAACGGAATTATCTGGCACCCTGCGTTGTCAGTCAGTAAGCTTCAGGGTAATTATAAATCTGACTGATACTTTTCCCTGAGAGCTTCCCGATAATGTTAACCGGAATAAATCATCTGACCCTCGCGGTCGCCGATTTGGATCGCAGCCTGCATTTTTACCATGACATTCTGAAAATGACGCTGCATACCCGCTGGAAATACGGGGCTTACCTGACCTGCGGGGAACTGTGGATCTGTTTATCGGCAGACCCGGAAATTATTCACCGGCCTATTCATCAGGGTTATACCCATTACGCTTTTACGCTTCCTCCTGAACGGTTCCCGGCCTTTCGCGCACTTCTGGCCTCTCATCAGATAACGCTCTGGAAACATAACCGCAGTGAGGGGGATTCCGTCTATTTTCTCGACCCGGACGGCCACCAGCTGGAAGCGCATTCCGGAGGAATACAACAGCGGCTGAATGCCTGCCGCGAAGCACCGTATGAAGAGATGATATTTCCGGCACCCGGACAGTTTAATGTGTAAGATGGGGATAACCCCTTATCTTACGGAGATACTGCTATGTCTGATTATCCTGCCGTTCCCGGTGTGCTGTTTGTCGCCGGTTTTGGTCCGGTGACCCGCGAGCCCGCCCGCAGCAAACACTTTTTTGCGGATACTGTCGGCCTGCCGCTCACTGAATCTGAAGGCGCGCCCGATTACCTGACAGCGGATCACAGCCTGCACGGTGTGAAGCACTTCGCACTCTGGCCGCTCAGCCAGGCCGCCGTCTCCTGTTTCGGGCAGGACACCTGGCCGCCGTCACATCCGGTGCCGCAGGCCTGGGTCGAATTTGAAGTGAACGACCTGGCAGCGGCCACGGAATTTTTACAGTCACAGGGCTATCCGCTGCTGGTGGCAAACAGAACCGAGCCGTGGGGACAATCCGTCACCCGTCTGCTCAGCCCGGAGGTTTTTCTTGGCGGGCTGACTATCCCGCCGTGTCTGCGGTAAAACCCCGGAAAAAACCCGCCGGTGCCGGGGTTGCCGTTATCCGCTACTGACGCAGACTGACAGCAACCCGGTTAAACGCATTCATCAGACCGGCAGCGATAGTC
>OJJS01000008.1_pt1 | contig 97767 bp, 100 predicted proteins | sample 1596371 | NCBI WGS metagenome assembly OJJS01 (sample SAMEA4350116, study PRJEB24818) | metagenome | biome: human; feature: gut; material: faeces | place: Denmark | collected 2013-09 | reverse complement strand
GGCAGTCTGGTTGTCTCAATGGGCAGCATCCCGTCCTCCGTAAGCCGCTTGGTACAGAATAATGATATCAGATGCGGGCTTAAGATGTATTAAGTCCGGTTTCATCAGAACGGTATATAATAAGTTAAGCTGAGCAGGTATATATTTTAGTTTTATTTTTTGATGTTATAAATAAAGTAAGACGATCTGCTAAGTCAAAGCGGGGTATATTTTTATACCCCGCTTTTTTTATCTGCCCGCAGGGCGCGGGTAATGGATCAGATTGTGCAGCGTGACCACGGAATGTCCGGGGTTGGCGTATGCGTGCGGGATATCCGCGTGGAAGCGCAGAGATTCCCCGGCCGAAACAGTATGCCATTCATCTCCCAGCCGCAGCTGTAATGCGCCTTCCAGCACAATGACATGCTCGATGACGCCCGGTTCATGCGGGCCGGATTCACTGAGCGCCCCGGGCAGCAGGTCAATCTTCAGTAAGTCTGTTTTCAGTTCATCATCAAACGGGATCAGCGGTGTGACACGCATCCCGGAGCGGGTCTGCTCAAAGACCGGCAGTTTTGCAAAAGGGTGAAGCCCCGGTTGCTGCTGTGGTTGTGCACCTTCCAGAAATACAGAAAAAGCCACATTGAATCCGGTGGCGATTTTCCAGAGTGTCGATACAGTCGGGCTGGACTGCCCGCGTTCAATCTGGCCGAGCATGGCTTTGCTGACGCCCGTCAGTTGTGCTGCCTGGCTGAGACTCAGTCCGCGTTCGGCACGCAGTTGTTTAAAAGTTTCAGCAACAGCCGGTGTGATATCGTGCATAAATTGTCATTATTCCGGGTGATCGTCATTGTCCGTTATAGCATCCGGTGGTAGAGTTCCGGTCGTATGCTATAACATCCGATGGTGTGTTCCTATGACTAAGTTAACATTTTTTCGTGCCTTTTCTCCAGCAATGATGATGACGGGACTGGTTGCAGTACTGGTTGGTTACGCCAGTTCGGTGGCCATTATTTTACAGGCACTGGAGGTGGCGGGGCTTGATGCCGCACAAACCGGCGGCTGGCTGATGATGCTGGGGATCGGGATGGGGGTGACGACTATCGGCTTGTCACTCTGGTATAAAATGCCGGTGCTGACGGCCTGGTCCACGCCGGGAATTGCGCTGCTGGTCACCAGTCTGTCCGGTGTGAGCATCAGTGAAGCCGTCGGAGTGTTTATTTTTGCGTCCGGGCTGATGTTTCTGTGTGGTGTAACCGGTATTTTTGCCCGGCTGATGAACCACATTCCCCGTGCGCTGGCGTCAGCAATGCTGGCAGGCATTCTGCTGCGTTTCGGGCTGACGGCATTTGGTGCGCTCGATATCAGTTTCGTGTTGTGCGCCGCCATGATAGCCGCTTATGTGGTGATGCGGCGGATTTTCCCGCTGTATGCCATCATTGCGGCGCTGATCACCGGGATTGCCGTGACCGGACTGAGCGGTGACCTGCATTTTGTCCGGACGGGCAATGTGTTTGTCCTGCCGGAATTTATAATGCCGTCATTTACACTGACTTCTCTGATCAGTGTCGGTATTCCGTTTTTTATTGTCTCTCTGGCCTCTCAGAATGCTCCGGGGATTGCTATTTTACAGGCTAACGGCTATCCGCCGCATACCTCTGTATTGCTGGCCTGCTCCTCGCTGGCGGCGATGGTGCTTGCACCGTGGGGCGGATTCAGTATCTGCATTGCCGCGATCACCGCTGCGATTTGTATGGCGCCGGATGTGCATCCTGATCCGGCACGGCGTTATACCGCTGCTGTCTGGGCGGGAATATTTTATCTGCTGGCCGGGATTTTCGGCGGAGCAGTCTTTATGCTGTTCAATGCCTTTCCGGCGGTTCTGATACAGATCCTGGCCGGGCTTGCACTGCTGACAACCCTGATGAACAGCCTGCATCAGTCACTGGCGGATGAAAAAGGGCGGGATGCCGCGATTATCTGTTTTCTGCTGACAGCGTCCGGCATTACGCTGCTCGGCATCAGCTCTGCCTTTTGGGGATTACTGGCGGGCATTGTGGTGCATCAGATTATGTCGGTGCGCAGACGCTGAGTATCAGCACAGCCCTGAAATACCTTAACATTCCGATAAGGTATATGATAGCTTATGTTATAGAGTGGGGGAATCGGTCGTACCGGCCGTTACGCCATTCCGGAGACACCATGAGTTTACAGAATTACTGTGCCACAGAGCGTCATTTCTGGCGCAATATCGCACAAACCGTTATCACTGTCAGTGATCGTGCAGAGTGTTATCTGACACCGTTACCGGTGCCGGTGTTTAACTATATCTATTTGCAGGCCGGTGCGGATAAAAATGAATTTACACAGGCACAGCAGGCGTTTTCAGTTCATCACAAACCCCATTGCCTGGTGGCGGAGAAATCTGCCGCGGAAGCACTGCATCCGCAGATTCAGGCTGCCGGTTATGAGGCTGACGGTGAAACCAGTGCCATGCATCTGAATATTGATGAGTGGCAGCCATCTTCTGTCCTTCCGGCGGGATGTGAAATCCGGGAGGTCAATGATCAGCTTGCGTTATGGGCTGAGCCGCTGGAAGCTGCGTTTCCGGCTGATGAGGAAGACGGAGAGGAAACGCCGCAGTTCAGTATCATCAGTGATTATATCAGCTATCATCAGCGCGCAATGGCAAACGGTACTGAGCTGCACCATACGGTTTTACTGTGTGACGGGAAACCGGTCAGTTGCATCACGCTGTCTCTGTCTGAATACGGGGCGCGGATTGACGATCTCGGGACAATGCCTGCACATCAGGGCAACGGTTACGCCACACTGCTGCTGGACCATGCACTGACACTGTGCCGGAAACGCGGGCTTCGTGATTGTTATCTGGAAGCCTCTTCTGAGGGGCTGCGTTTGTATCAGAAGCTGGGTTTCCGCACGTTGTTTGATTATCTGTTTTATGTGAAGGGGTAAAAATGCGTCAGGCTGTCATCGGTGCATTACTGGGTTGTCTGCTGATTATGCCGGCAATGGCATCAGAAATGAAAAACAGCGGGAAAGGGGCGGCCCGGACAGAAAGTCTTGTCCGGCAGGATGGCAGTGATATCCATTATTACCTGTTGCATCAGCAGGCGGAGCCGACCCGGAAATTGCTGGTGCTGATTCAGGGATCAGACTGTAACAGTGCCAAAAATAACCGTTTTATGGTGGATACATTCGGTGGTGCGTTCCCGGATCATGACATTCTGCTGGTGGAGAAATACGGCATTACCGATGCGCTGCCTTTTAATGACCGTGATGGTGAGCGGGCAGATTGCCCGGCGGAAACTATGCTCAACGATACTTTATCAGTCCGGGTCAGTGATTATGCGGCGGTGCTCGATCGTCTGAAAGGGGAGTATGACACCGTGCTGCTGCTGGGCGGCAGCGAAGGGGCGACTGTTGCGGAGCATACCGCGCTGGCGTCACCGGCGGTTGATGCGGTGGTGGCGATCAACGGCGGCGGGCGCTTTTTCCTCGATGATGTCACGGACAGCTTCCGCAATAGTCCCCAGCCACCTGAGGAGACTGAATTAGCCGGTTTTCTGGCATTTACCGATGCGGTAAAACGCAATGAGGTGGCAGACGATATGCTGGTCAGTCAGCACGGACCACGCTGGTGGCGTGAATATCTGGCGGCAGATGCACAACAGGTGCTGAACAGACAGACAAAACCGGTTCTGGTTATTCAGACGCTGAATGATACCAATATCAGTACCACGTCGTTTAAGCAGATGCAGAATGCGGTGGTGAACCCGGCCGTGACATTCAGAACCTTTGATAATCTGGATCACTACTTTAAGGATAGTGACGGAAACCGTCATACCGGACAAATTCTGTCAGTTATCCGTGACTGGTATGCCGGACAGTGATTATCTGCGGGATGGCGGGAAATAAAAAAACAAACGCCCGTTAAAACGGGCGTTCAGTCGGGCACTGCTGTGTATCAGCGGACAACCAGAACCGAGGTATGGGCGTAACGCACAACCGCTGCGGCGTTGGAGCCAAGCAGATAGGTGGACATATCCGGGCGGCGTGAGCTGATCACAATCAGGTCACTTTCCAGGGTATCAGCCAGTTTCAGAATCTGATCTTTTGGTGAGCCGGAAACGACATGCAGCTCAACCTGCTCCGCAGGCAGATTAAAATCACTGACCATCTTCGCCAGTTGTTCTTTGGCGCTGTCCAGAATCTCATCTTTTTCCGGCAGAGTTGCGGCATAGGCAATGCCGAACGATGCAAAGTGAGAGAATGACGGGATCACAGCGATAAAGTGAATTTTGGCATTTTCAAATTTGGCTAATGTCTGAATCGTCGGGATCACCTCGCGGGTCAGCCCGGTTTCGGAAATATCGATTGGAACTATAATCGTTTTATACATACACACCTCTCAATCTGAAAGCCGGCAAATAAGTTATTAGTAATAGTAACCTGCGTAATGAGCACTATACGTGAAAACGATCAAAATTCACAAATAAACCCCTTAACGGGGCTTAATTGTGTGATGTGGTGACTAACTGAAAATAAAACGATCAGATTTATCATCCAGAATCTGTTTCAGCAGTGCACTCAGTGTGCCGGCCGGGGTGTCGGGGTCCGGCTGCCATTTATTGTTATCCACATAAAAAAGCTGCCAGTTATCATCAGCTTCTGACCAGGTCAGTTTGGCGATTTGTTTTTCGATGGTTTGCGGAGTGCCGCACGGGCAGACGAGTTGTTTCTGATAAATCAGTATGTTGTTATTGTCAGTACGGTACTGAACATCGAACTCATCGGGGATATGACCATTCGGATACAGGCGCTCAGTGAACAGGCGCATGTTCTGCTTTATTTGCTGTGTCTGAACTGAATTAAATTCCATAGCATTACCATTTTGTGACGAACGAAAATGAAAACATCCCGTTTATCCCGCCCGCCGTTCCGGCGGACCCGGCCGCATCAGGCAATATGTTATCTGCATAAATTGCGGACCGTCACGGGAGATCATGTTAGCGCATTTCACTGAGGTGAGAAATACTTTTCCGGCTGTTTCCGGATAACAGGCAGGGGATAATACAACAGAATTAATCAATCAAAGGAAAACAGGCGAAAAAAAACGGCTTCCGCAGAAACCGTTTTTCAGTGTACAGACTGTGGTGCAAACGCTGTTATTTTTTGATTTTAATGACAACAGTTTCACCGACAGTGACCGGGCCGGTCATTTTGGTCATCTCTTTGATTTCATCCATATTAGAGATAACCACCGGAGTCAGGGTGGATTTGGCTTTTTCTTCGAGCAGAGCCAGATCAAACTCAAGCACCAGATCACCTTTTTGTACGCGCTGGCCTTCTTCCGCAATACGTTTGAAGCCTTCACCTTTCAGTTCGACTGTATCGATCCCGAAGTGAACAAACAGTTCAATCCCGCTGTCCGATTCAATGGAGAAAGCGTGATTAGTTTCAAATATTTTACCGATTGTACCGTCAACAGGGGCAACAATTTTGTTTCCCGCCGGTTTGATGGCAATACCATCACCGACAATTTTTTCAGCGAAAACAACGTCAGGCACATCTTCGATATTCACAATCTCACCGGACAGCGGCGCCACGATGTCAATCGTGCCGCTGTCTTTTTTATCATCCGAAACCAGCGACTTCAGTTTGTCAAACAGACCCATGAATACTCTCCTAAATGTTGATACGGGACCGGGCGTGAATTTGGCGTTCTCAGCACAGGGTTTTTTCTTTGGTGAAAGTTTCCACCAGTGCCATCAGTTCTGTTGCTGTCGGCTGAGCGAGTGCCTGTTCAGCCAGTGCTTTCGCATCTTCATAATGCGTATTGCGGATCAGTTTTTTGATACGCGGGATAGCAATAGAACTCATACTAAATTCATCTAAACCCATGCCCAGCAACAATAAAGTTGCACGTTCATCACCCGCCAGCTCACCACACATTCCGGTCCATTTCCCTTCCGCGTGGGAAGCGTCAATGACTTGTTTGATAAGGTTCAGCACCGCAGGAGACATCGGGTTGTAGAGATGGGAAATCAGCTCATTTCCGCGATCCACAGCCAGAGTATACTGCGTCAGGTCGTTGGTTCCAATACTGAAAAAATCGACTTCTTTTGCAATGTGACGTGCATTGACTGCTGCCGCCGGGGTTTCCACCATGATACCAACTTCGATAGTTTCATCAAAAGGTTTCTGTTCATCCCGCAGCTGCTGTTTCATTTCGTCCACTATCTTATTGAGTTCGCGGACTTCTTCGACGGAAATCACCATCGGGAACATGATACGCAGTTTTCCGAAAACGGATGCGCGTAAAATCGCACGCAGCTGTGTATCGAGAATTTCACGGCGATCCAGACAGATGCGGATAGCACGCCAGCCGAGGAACGGGTTTTCTTCTTTCGGCAGATTCATATACGGCAGGTCTTTATCACCGCCGATATCCATGGTGCGGACAATAATGGCCTCATCCGGCATGGCCTGGGCGACTTCTTTGTAAGCACGGAACTGCTCTTCTTCTGTCGGCAGCGAGTCGCGATCCATAAACAGGAACTCGGTACGGTATAAACCGACACCTTCCGCGCCGTTACGCTCCGCGCCCGGCATATCACGCACTGTACCGATATTGGCACAGACTTCGACCTGGTGGCCGTCGAGAGTGATGGCAGGCAGATCTTTGAGTTTTGCCAGTTCGGCTTTTTCCGCCAGATAGTCGTCACGCACTTCTTTCATGCGTTCAATATCGTCTTCTGACGGATTGAGATAAATGGTGTTATTAACCGCATCCAGAATCAGGTAATCATCACTTTTGATATTTTCAGTGGCATTACCGGTACCGACGACGGCAGGGATTTCCAGAGAACGGGCCATAATCGAAGTATGGGAAGTACGTCCGCCGATATCGGTGATAAAGCCCAGCACTTTTTTCAGGTTCAGCTGTGCGGTTTCGGACGGTGTCAGATCTTTGGAAACCAGAATAACTTCATCAGCGATGGCGCTGAGGTCAATAATCGGCATGCCGAGAATATTTTTCAGCAGACGGTTACCGATGTCGCGGACATCTGCCGCACGTTCTTTCAGATACTCATCATCAAGGCCTTCCAGCGCGGCAGCCTGCTCTTCAATCACCTGGTGTACCGCGTAATCAGCCGTTTTTTTGCTTTTGATGATGTCAGTAATTTCATTTTCAAGCTCCTCGTCTTCGAGCAGCATGATATGACCTTCAAAAATTTCGGCTTTTTCCGCACCGAGATTTTTTTCAGCAGTTTCTTTGATGGCATTCAGCTGCGCGGACGCCTTGGCGCGGCCTTCAGTGAAACGCCGGATTTCAGCATCAATCTGCTCAGCAGAAATCGACTTCTGGCTGATAATGATAGGTTCTTCTTTGAGTAACAACGCTTTACCAAAAGCGATACCCGGTGAAACAGAGATTCCTGAAACCATAATAATACCTTTGAGTTTACTGGGGGACGTACAGCAGCGGGCTGCGTGAGCGTACCCGGAAACAGACTATCCCCGGCATGCAGCAATAGCCGGGGATCCTGACAGGTGAGGGCGGAAGGAGATTACTCCAGTTCACCCATCAGTTTGACGAGGTGCTCTACTGCTTTCTGCTCATCTTCACCTTCTGCGGCGATAGTCACCACAGTACCCTGTGTCAGACCCAGAGTCTGTAATTTGAACAGGCTTTTGGCACTGGCGCTTTTGCCGCCGGAAGTCAGGGTGATGTCAGATGCGAAGGTTTTGGCTTCTTTGACAAACTGAGCCGCAGGACGGGTGTGCAGGCCGTTAGGAGCAGTAATGGTGACTTCTTGCTGATACATAGCGTTACCTCATGTTAGAAATTTTTTATCGGCAGTTAATATTAAGACATATAACAGTAATCATAGCCGGAGCAAGTAAAATAGCACAACCCGAAGATTCGACATACGTATTTGGTGTCATTATTTTGAGCTGTGAAATAATTACATTTTTAATACTAAACAACCGCACAAAAATCACCCCGCAGAGTGCCAAACTTTGATCCGTTGCACAAAAAAAGCACCCTTTACGGGTGCTTTCGATGTCAGGCAGGGCGGGAACTGAATCCGTTCAGTTGATCAGTCATCACTGATATCTGCGAACAGGGCAGTACTCAGATAACGTTCACCGGAAGACGGCAGGATCACAACGATATTTTTGCCCTTAAATTTATCTTCTTTTGCGAGACGCTCAGCGGCAATAACGGCCGCACCGGATGAAATACCGGCCAGAATACCTTCACGCTCCATCAGTTTGCGGGCGGTTGCAAAGGCATCTTCGTTGCTGACAAGTTCAACACGGTCGATCAGGCTCAGATCCAGGTTGCCCGGGATAAACCCTGCGCCGATCCCCTGAATTTTATGCGGACCCGGTTTGATCTCTTCCCCGGCCAGCGCCTGGGTGATCACCGGAGAGCCTTCCGGCTCGACAGCCACGATAGTGACGTCTTTTTTCCCTTTGATATTTTTCAGGTAACGGGCAATACCGGTGATAGTACCGCCGGTACCGACACCGGCAACCACCACATCCACATTACCGTCTGTGTCTTCCCAGATTTCCGGGCCGGTGGTTTTTTCGTGAATCGCCGGGTTGGCCGGGTTGCTGAACTGTTGCAACACGATATAGCGGGACGGATCAGACGCGCTGATTTCATCGGCTTTTTCAATCGCACCTTTCATGCCTTTCGCACCTTCGGTCAGTACCAGGTTTGCTCCCAGTGCTTTCAGCAGTTTACGGCGCTCGGTGCTCATGGTATCCGGCATGGTCAGGGTCAGTTTGTAACCACGGGCGGCAGCAACATAAGCCAGTGCAATCCCGGTGTTACCGCTGGTCGGCTCCACCAGCTCCACGCCGGGCTTCAGAATACCGCGTTTTTCCGCATCCCAGATCATGTTGGCACCGATACGGCATTTGACGCTGAAACTCGGGTTACGGGATTCCACTTTCGCCAGGATATTGCCGTGACCGAAATGTTTGAGGCGCACCAGCGGTGTGTGACCAATGGTTAGCGAATTATCTTCATATATCTTACTCATCGGTTTTCCTTATAGGGTTATTCATAATCAGACTAAATATAAAACCACATTACCCGCTGACCGGCGGAAAGGAAATACATAATCGGCATATCCATATAACCGGACGGATAATTAATAGCGAAAAGGCATAAGAGACGGGAAAAACGGCAGAGCGGCGCGATAACCGCCCTGCACGGAAAGGGATGGCCGATCAGCCGCGGACAAACTGTCCGCGGTAGCGATCCACCCACAGCGCGGTGGCTCCGCAGACGGCGGCCGGCATGATAAACAGGTTCACAAACGGGATCATGGTCAGCACACTGACCAGTGAACCGAACTGGAGGTTAGTCATGTTATCGCGGCGCAGGGTGCGTTTCATGTCCGGGAAACTGACCTTGTGATTATCAAACGGAAAATCCCCGTACTGGACGGACATCATCCAGGCACCGAAAATAAACCAGAGTACCGGTGCGATTGTCTGTCCGACCCCGGGAATAAAGAACAGAATCAGCAGGATAACGGCACGCGGGATATAATAGAGCAGCTTGACCACCTCCCGTTTCAGGATGCGCGGAATATCTTTCATCAGATCCGCCCAGCCCTGATCCGGCGCGGGACGCCCGGTCAGTTCCGCTTCCAGTTTCTCCGACAGCCAGCCGTTAAACGGCGAGGCGATGATATTGGCGACGGTACTGAAAAAATAGCTGAAAATCAGCAGCACGGAGATCACCGCCACCGGCCAGATAAGATAATCCAGCCATTGCAGCCAGCCCGGAACTTTATCCATCAGCCAGGTTATCCATCCGCCGAACTGACTGAATAACCACCAGAGTGCACCGCCCATAACCACGATATTGGCCAGCAGCGGCAGAATCACGAAGGCCCGGATACCCGGACGCATCATCAGCCGCCATCCTTGTGCAACATATGCAAAGCCGCTGAGCGGCCTGACAGGATTTGTCATACTTCCTATTCACTCCTATGATTGGAAAACGTTATACTATCAGACTGAACTATTGATTTGTCCGGCCACAAATGAAATGTCAGGATGAAAAATCAGTCAAAAAGAGCAATTAAATGATCTTTATTGCAAGAAATACGTGCAGGGACTTGAACTTAACATCATTGACAAATACTCTTGTAATCAAACGATAGTATTTTGCCATGGTGGCCTTTAATTTAAACAACAGAGATAGCACTGATGCAAGATTTGCGTCTGATATTAATCGTTGTGGGTGCGGCAGCAATCATCGCATTGTTGCTTCACGGACTGTGGACGAGCCGTAAAGAGCGCTCATCCCTGTTTCGCGCGCGCCCCATGAAGCGTCGTAAATACGAGTCACAGGATGAAGCCGCTGATGACATGTCAGAGGCTGACGGCTCCCGTCATGCTGCCGCATTACCGGAAGATCCGGCTCCGCGGGTTTCTCCGTATTCAGAAGCGCAGAATGAGCAGGACCCGTTATTATCTGCCGGCAGAGCATATCCGTCATCAGCACCGGAAGAGCAGCCTGTGATACCGAAAGCTCAGAGCCCGCGCCGTCAGCCGGTAAAAACACCGGAAACAGAGCCGCAAATCGGATTATTTGATGCTTTAGAGCAGGAAGCACCGGCACCGGATGCATCAGCTCCGGAGGAAATAACAACGGCAGCGGTGATCACGGCAGCAGAAGCAGAAGCCGGTATTTCTCATACACGCGCAGAGGAACCTGCGGCTGAACCGGAAGCGCTTCCGGTACAGGAAGAGGCGCCGGTCAGCAGCGCTGAGAACAAGGAACTGGTACTGGCTCTGTTTGTGTCCGCACATCCGGGACAGATGCTTGCAGGTGACACCCTGCGTACGGCGATTGAGCAGGCCGGGTTCCGTTTCGGTGCCATGAATATCTATCACCGCCATGTTGATCCGGCGGGCAGCGGTCCGGTTCTGTTCAGTCTGGCCAATATGGTGAATCCGGGCACATTTGTACCGGAGCAGATGGAAGAGATCGAAACCCCGGGCGTGGCCATGTTTATGATGGTGCCGTCCTACGGCGATGCCGGTCAGAACTTCAAGCTGATGTTACAGGCCGCCCAGCGCATCGCATCCGATGTCGGCGGGGTGGTTCTGGATGAAGAGCGTAAGATGCTGACACCGCAGAAAATCGAGGTGTACAAGGCGCGCATCCGGAAAGTTCTCGTCACCGGACAGAACTGAGAAACATAAATCGCATAAAAACCCCCGCAATGACGGGGGTTTTTTTCAGGTATAAACAGATTGCAGATAACTATGATGCCAAAAAATAACGAAAACGACATTGAACAACTGCGCGCCACGCTGCGCCATCATGAATACTGTTATCACGTACTGGATAACCCGGAAGTGCCGGATGCGGAATATGACCGTCTGATGCAGAGCCTGAAAGCACTGGAAGCGGCACATCCGGAACTGATTACGCCTGATTCCCCGACACAGCGGGTCGGGGCATCACCGCTGAGTGCCTTTGAACAGGTGCGTCATGAAATCCCGATGCTGTCACTGGATAACGTGTTTGATGAGGAGAGTTATCTCGCTTTTGACAAACGTGTGCGTGACCGTCTGAAAGACACGCAGGATCTGACATTCTGCTGTGAACTGAAACTCGACGGCCTGGCGGTCAGCCTGCTGTATGAGAACGGCAGCCTGGTACAGGCAGCAACCCGGGGGGACGGTACTACCGGGGAAAATATTACCGCCAATGTGCGGACTATCCGCGCTATCCCGCTGAAACTGCGCGGGGAAAATATCCCGCAGCGTGTTGAGATCCGCGGTGAAGTCTTTATGCCGCAGAAAGGCTTTGAGGCAATGAATGAGGAAGCGCGCCGCACCGGCGGCAAAGTTTTTGCCAACCCGCGTAATGCGGCGGCCGGTTCACTGCGCCAGCTGGACCCGTCAGTGACGGCAAAACGTCCGCTGACCTTTTTCTGTTACGGCGTGGGCGTGCTGGAGGGCGGCACACTACCGGGCAGTCATTATGAGCGGTTGCAGCAATTTAAAGCCTGGGGATTACCGGTCAGCGACCGGGTGATGCGCTGTACCGGCAGTCAGGCCGTGCTGGATTTCTATCACAATGTGGAAGAGAGCCGTCCGGTGCTGGGCTTTGATATTGACGGTGTGGTGATCAAAGTGGACTCCATCGCACAGCAGGAGGCGCTGGGTTTTGTATCCCGTGCACCGCGCTGGGCGACAGCCTTTAAGTTCCCGGCCCAGGAGCAGATGACGGTTGTCCGTGATGTGGAGTTCCAGGTCGGCCGTACCGGTGCCATTACCCCGGTTGCCCGTCTGGAGCCGGTGCTGGTGGCCGGTGTGACGGTCAGTAATGCCACACTTCATAATGCGGATGAAATCAGCCGCCTCGGGCTGAAAATCGGCGATACTGTGGTTATCCGCCGTGCCGGGGATGTGATCCCGCAGGTGGTGGGCGTGGTGGAATCTGAACGTCCGGCAGATGCACGGGAAATTGAGTTTCCGCTCCATTGCCCGGTATGCGGATCAGATATTGAGCGGGTGGAGGGCGAAGCTGTTGCCCGCTGTACCGGCGGCCTGATTTGCGGGGCGCAGCGCAAAGAAGCACTCAAGCACTTTGTGTCCCGCCGCGCCATGGATGTGGACGGCTTGGGCGATAAAATTATCGATCAGCTGGTGGATGCGGAATATGTGAAGACACCGGCGGATCTGTGGAAGCTGACACCCGGAAAGCTGACCGGACTGGAGCGTATGGGGCCGAAATCCGCACAAAAACTGACAGACGCACTGGCAGCATCAAAACAGACCACGTTTGCCCGTTTCCTCTATGCGCTGGGAATACGTGAAGTCGGCGAAGCCACAGCTGCTAACCTGGCGGAACATTTCAGAACGCTGGAAGCTTTGCAGCAGGCGGATACAGAGGCGCTGAAAGCGGTTCCTGATGTGGGTGAGGTTGTGGCGAAGCATGTGGTGAATTTCTTCCGCGAACAACATAACCGGGAGGTTATCACCAAACTGACGGACGAAGCCGGTATCAGCTGGCCGGATGTGGTGGCCGTGGATGCATCAGTACTGGATAATCCGTTTGCCGGTAAAGTGGTTGTGCTGACCGGCTCATTGCAGATTCTGACCCGTGATGAGGCGAAAGATCGTCTGACAGCGCTGGGTGCCAAAGTGACCGGCAGTGTGTCGAAAAAAACTGATCTGGTGGTTGCGGGGGAAGCGGCCGGCTCCAAACTGGCCAAAGCGGAAGAGCTGGGTATTAAAGTCATAGATGAAAATGAATTTATTGCGCTGCTGAACTGACAACAATGATGAAAAACGGTCTTCCGCGGAAGACCGTTTCAGTCACATCAGGAGAGATGATGGAGAAAGAAGATTTAGTGGCTGTCGCTAATACTGCTATGCCATTTGGTAAATACAAAGGTTGTCGTTTAATTGACCTTCCTGAGGAATACCTGCTCTGGTTTGCCCGTAAAGACTGCTTTCCTGAAGGACGTCTGGGTCAGCTGATGCAGATCACCCTCACTATTAAAATTGAAGGTTTAAGTGGCCTGATAAAACCGCTTAAACGTCCTGCTCACTGATCCTGTGTCAGTGCATCGATGACTTTCCTGCTCAGTATACGAAACTGACGCTGTTCATCGTCATCAAGACTTGCAAATACTTTTTCTGCATTGCGTGTGCGTCCTGTTGCCGCGCGTGACAGAAACTCTTCACCTTCCGGTGTCAGCTGGGTAACCAGTTCCCGTTTATCGGTCTCCGACTGATACTGGGAAACAAACTGGTGTTTTTTCAGCGCCCGCAATGATTTCGAGACATTCTGGCGCGAAATCCCGAGTTTCTGGCTTAAATCCGACGGGGTTAAATCCCCCTGAAGGCGCAACATTTCCATGACATCATATTGTGCCCATGTCACCTTCTCAGGTGAGCAGATGGTTCGTTGCGCTACCAATGTGCACTGTAATAATGACAGTGTATTTTCCAGTTCCTTGAATGACATAACACCTCCCTTTTATCCTCACTCCTTAGTTTAGCTGAAAGGCAAAATCAGGAAAAGAACATTGATTAACAAAAGTTAATCAATTAAGCTTTTGGTTAACCAAAGTTAATTAAAAGGTGATATTGTGTCTGACTTTCAACAGAAGATTATACTGATTACAGGGGCTTCAACCGGAGTGGGTGAAGGAATTGCCCGTGAATTACTGAAAAGAGGTGCTAAAGTGGCAATTACCGGGCGAAATCCGGGTCTTTTACAAAAAGCAATAAATGAGCTGGATCCTACGGGGGATAGCGTGCTGGCAATCAAAGCAGATGTACGTAAATTGAATGATTGCAGACAGATGGTGGATACGGTGCTGGATAAATTCGGTGCTTTACACGGTCTGGTGAATAATGCAGGCATCACCGGGCCGCACGGTGTGAAGATTGAGGATTATGATTTTGAGGCCTGGCAGGATGTGATTGATACGGATGTAACCGGTACATTTCTCGGGATGAAATTCGGTATTCCCGCCATTATCAAAAGCGGTGGCGGGGCGGTGGTGAATTTATCGGCCTGTAACGGGATAACCGGGATTGCAGGGATCGCCCCTTATACTGCAGCCAAACACGCCGTACTCGGGCTGACCCGTGCAGCGGCGCTGGAATATGCAGAGCAGGGCGTGCGGATTAATGCGGTCGGGCCGGGTTATGTGGCGACACCGGCTATTCTGGATTTACCGCAGGATGTGCAGACAATGATGGCAGAAAGTCACCCGATGAAACGGATGGCCACTCGTGAAGAAGTAGCAAAAATGGTGGCGTTTCTGCTGTCAGATGACAGCCGTTTCTGTACCGGCGGGTTCTATCCGGTGGATGGCGGCTATACCGCACAATGACAGAAAACAGAAACAAAAAACCCCGGTCAGAGACCGGGGTTTGAATTTGGTGGAGCTAAGGGGGATCGAACCCCTGACCTCTTGCATGCCATGCAAGCGCTCTCCCAGCTGAGCTATAGCCCCGGAAAACCGGGTGTCGCGATATTATCAGTCACCAAAGATTTGGTGGAGCTAAGGGGGATCGAACCCCTGACCTCTTGCATGCCATGCAAGCGCTCTCCCAGCTGAGCTATAGCCCCGATAAAATCGACCGGACGCGCAGCATAATAGGCAAGCTTCCCTGTGCTGTCAACGGCTTAATATGAAATTAGTGTGCGACCGATGAAAAAACACCCGGCACAGGGCCGGGTATTGAGCAGCAGATAATGATTACTGTGCTTCGCGCTCAGCAATAAAGGCCAGCGCCATATCGATACGCGCCAGAGAGCGGGACTGACCAATCGCATGTACGGTTACATCCAGGCCCGGAGACTGACCGGCACCGGTTACAGCAACACGTAATGGCATACCGACTTTACCCATACCGATTTCCAGTTCATCAGCCGTTGCCTGAATGGCTTCATGTACGGCTTCCGGTGTCCAGGTGGTCAGTGCGGCCAGTTTGGCTTTAACTACTTCCAGCGGCTGACGGGCAACCGGACGCAGATGTTTTTTCGCGGCATCGGCATCGAAGCTGTCAAAATCTTCATAGAAGTAGCGGCAGGTTTCCGCCATTTCTTTCAGAGTCTTGCAGCGTTCGCCCAGCAGGCGGACCAGGTCGGCCAGTTCCGGGCCGTTGCGGGTATCAATCCCGGCATTTTCAATATGCCATTGCAGGTAAACGGCCACTTCTTCCGCCGGCATACTGTTAATGTAGTGGTGGTTGAGCCACTGTAATTTCTCAGTATTGAATGCACTGGCGGATTTGCTGACGGCTTCCAGCGTGAACAGCTCAGTCATTTCTTCAATACTGAAGATTTCCTGATCACCGTGAGACCAGCCCAGACGCACCAGGTAGTTCAGCAGAGCCTGCGGCAGATAACCGTCATCACGGTACTGCATTACACCTACCGCACCATGACGTTTGGATAATTTTTTACCGTCGTCGCCGTTGATCATGGAGACGTGGGCATATTCCGGCACCGGTGCACCGAGCGCTTTCAGGATATTGATCTGGCGCGGCGTGTTGTTGATATGGTCTTCACCACGGATAACGTGGGTAATTTCCATATCCCAGTCATCAACAACCACACAGAAGTTATAGGTCGGGGAGCCATCAGTACGGCGAATGATTAAGTCATCCAGTTCCTGGTTGCTGAATTCAATCGGCCCGCGGATTTTGTCATCAAAAATAACAGACCCTTCCTGCGGGTTACGGAAACGCACCACATGCGGTTCGTCCGCAGTATGGTTATGAGCGTGATCGCGGCAGCAGCCGTCATAACGCGGCTTCTCATTATTTGCCATCTGTTTTTCACGCAGGGCTTCCAGGCGCTCTTTGGAACAGTAGCAGCGGTAAGCGGTTCCGTTTTCAATCATGGTGTCGATCACCTGATTGTAGCGATCGAAACGTTTGGTCTGGTAATACGGGCCTTCATCCCAGCCGAGATTTAACCAGTTCATCCCGTCCATAATGGCGTCGATAGCTTCCTGAGTTGAGCGTTCAAGATCGGTATCTTCTATACGCAGGACGAATTCACCGTGATTGTGACGGCTGTACAGCCAGGAGTACAGAGCGGTACGTGCACCGCCCACATGCAGGTAGCCGGTAGGGCTGGGTGCGAAACGGGTTTTTACTTTACTCATTGGAATGCCTTTCATAACGTCTGCGCCAGACGTAGTGGATGATGAAATACGATGCGGGATATTTTAGCACTGAGACATAATTCCTCAATGAAAAGGGGGAAAGAAGGCCGAAAAAGTCATTTTTCTCGCGTTAAAAGGAAAAAAGCATGACAAAACAGGGTGTTTTTGCAGCAATTAACCCGACGGAGATCACGATTTATCCGATTTCTGCTTACATACTGCACGCGGATGGCGATAATCAGAACAGGGTGACTAAAATTACAACGAACGATCATTTTCTTTCGAAAAAGCGTTGACTCAAACGCGGAGATCCCTATAATGCACCTCCATCACGACGGGCGATTAGCTCAGTTGGTAGAGCATCTCCCTTACAAGGAGGGGGTCACTGGTTCGAGCCCGGTATCGCCCACCATTCTTATTAAGAATGAACGTTGTGATAGTGAAGTAAAGAAGTAAATGTTATGAATGGGCGATTAGCTCAGTTGGTAGAGCATCTCCCTTACAAGGAGGGGGTCACTGGTTCGAGCCCGGTATCGCCCACCATTCATAATAATGATGTAAGTTGCAGTCATCCTGAAGTGGGCGATTAGCTCAGTTGGTAGAGCATCTCCCTTACAAGGAGGGGGTCACTGGTTCGAGCCCGGTATCGCCCACCACTTCACATGATTCTCCCGCATCACTCAGGTATGGGTCGTTAGCTCAGTTGGTAGAGCAGTTGACTTTTAATCAATTGGTCACAGGTTCGAATCCTGTACGACCCACCATTCCTGAAAAGCAAATCCCAAAGATGGGTCGTTAGCTCAGTTGGTAGAGCAGTTGACTTTTAATCAATTGGTCACAGGTTCGAATCCTGTACGACCCACCATCTTTCTTCTCTCTTTTTGTTCTCTCTCTTTTTCGTCTTATTATCCTCTCTCTGTATTTCTGCCTGTTTCCTGATACTTTCCGTCTGATTCTGTGATCTGCCTCATACTGTTCCATTAAAGTTTTTAACCGGTCTGCCGTTATTTTCCTGTATCAGTCACGATTTTTGTGATCTCTCTTTTTATAACCAATACTGACGTCGTTCCGGCAGCCCGGAGCGGCATATCTCTGTTTCTTTCAGCATGGAGTTCTGTTCCGATGTCGTGGCCTGTTCCTGAATTTCCGGTTAAACGTGATGCGCCGGGTGCCAAAATTACGCTGTGGCTGGGATTGCTGTTCGCTGTTCTGGCACTGATCTTTTTGCTCGATTTTTATATTTTCAAACTCCCGCTGACAGAAGTACTGATCTTTATCTACCTGCCTTACATTCTGATCTGGATGTGCCTGTTTACTTATGCCATGCACCGTCATGAGCAGGCGCGGATTGCCTGTCAGAGCTGGAATGCCTCCATTAATTTTAAACGTAACGAATGGGTAAACTGGTGTCAGCGCAAACTGATGGTGACCGGGGTTTCATTACTGATGCCGAAAAATGTTAAACAAGCTTACACATCAGAGCAAAAACGGCGGACAGAAGAGGAAGATAAACAGCCGCTTGCCGGTTATGACCATTCTGTTGAAGCTATTTTTACCGCACTGGATAAAGATCTGAATCAGCAGCACGAAGGTTATCAGTCAAAATTAAAAACGGTGTATGTGGTTACCCCGAATCAGCTGCAAAATTCAGAAATCGAACGTGCGGTGACAAGAATCTGGGGTTGCACGGCAGAAATCATTCAGAGCCCGGATGATATCGGTCATTTGTTTGATGAGGAAGATAACAGCGCCATGTGGCTGCTCGCCGGACTAAATATCTGGCAGGTTGGTCAAATCCCGGCCTTTCATGAAATGGCAAGTGCCATTCTGCTGACGTCCTGCTACTATTTTGAGCGCAATACATTCCCGTTCAGCGGCAGTCTGTCACGTTTTATGCCGATCAATGAAATGCAGTTAACGTCCGATCTTCCGATGCTGGAAAAAATGAATCTGCTGGATAAAGAGGAAGAAAAATCGTTCTGGCTGATGCGGGAAAGTGAACTGGCTCAGGATGTGATTTATGAGTTCTGCAATAAAGCACAACGCCGTACCTTCCTGAAAAATAATATTTATATTGCGGATAATCAGGTCAGTGCTGACAGAGAAGCCGTCTTTGTGATGGCGATGATGCTGATAAAAGCCATGGAAACCCTCAGCCCGCAATGCCTGCTGATGATGGACAGTGACGGCCTGGGGTATGCGACAGTAGTCGGCTGTGAAGTCCGCTGATTCAATATTCTTCTGATTCAATATTCTGCTGATTCAATATTCCGGTGGTGAGCGCACCACCGGAATCACTCAGTTTTTCTGACTTGCACGGATAGCCGCAGCCAGTTCAGCCAGCTTCCCGTCATCTGCCCGCTCACAGTCGTGGGATGACAAAAATCCCGGATACTGCGTGTAAAACGCGGGTTGTTTATGTTCAATCGGCCGCCATTCCGTCATATCCGCCGTCCCGTGCATCGGGCTGAGTTTACTGTGAATATGATCCACACCGTAGCCCTCAAAAAACATCCCGCAGCGTGCGACATCCGGAAATGCCTGTTCCAGAATTTTTGCCACTTTTTTGGTCGCCAGTACCAGTCCGGTCAGAACATCATCTTCCAGATCAAATGCATAGCTCGGATAATGCGCTTTCGGGATCACAACGGTAAACCCGTCGGTATTGGGAAAAATGGACAAAAACGCCAGATAGTTTTCGTCTTCCCAAATCTTATGACAGGGGGATTTCCCCGCTGCGATATCACAAAAAATACAGGCCATTTATCAGATACTCCCGGGCAGTGAACAGGTTGTATCCAACATACAGGATGCAACCCGGAAATACCATTATGCGGACGTTAAATCAGTAACTTATGGAAAACTTTATTATTTTCAGTAAGTTGCTATAATGGGTGAACGTTCATAACAATGAGGAGTTTATTATGCGAACTAATAGAGCTGCGAGACGTTTGTTAGGAATGCCTTACACGTACAGTAAGGGAAAATCAAAAATTAACATCTTTATTGCAGCTGCCGCAGATGAAAACGCGGAAAAAATCCCGCAGGCGCTGAAGTCAAAAAGCAGAATCTGTGTCATTCAGGACGACAATAAGAAAACCCGGACCTATCATAAAATCGAGACACATTATCCGGGCTATATGGCATGTTAATACCACGGCACATGTGATAACGGCATGATGCAATAAGAAAAGGGGCTGAGGCCTCTTTTTTAATGTCTGAAACGTGCAATAGCTCGCAACCTGAACAAATTATGTTTATGCTGGCAGCACAACAATTAAAACCATTCAGCATGTGATTACGGCAGGGGAAGATGGACTATCTGTATTACGCGGGGCAGGGGCTCGGTATTGTTGCGTTTATTATCGGAACAACCGTTTTTGTCCAGCGCAATGAGCGGAAGCTCAAAATCCGGTTATCAATTTACACCGCTATTATGGCATCCCACTTTTTTCTGCTCGGGGCTTATCCGGCGGGGATCAGTGCCACTCTCAACAGTATCCGCACGTATGTTTCCATCAGTCACCGCCAGCGCCGGATTCTCTGGTTATTTGTTTCACTGACACTGATTCTTGCTGTACCGAATATCCGTACCTGGCAGGAAGTACTTCCGGTGACGGGCACACTGATGAGCACCTTTGCATTTTTTCTGCTGGGCGGATTGCGTATGCGCTATGTACTCTGGTGTTCAACGGCCTGCTGGGTGGTGTATAACGCCTGGCTGGGAACCGTGGGCGGTACCCTGATTGAATCGACGTTTCTGGTAATCAACGGCTGGGCGATTTACCGTTTCCGGCGCCTGATAAAACAGGGAATTAATCCGTTCAGCTGAAGAATTACGGCTGCTCATCTGCGGGAAGTGTGTTTTCCGGATTGTCCGGAATACCGGGGCTGTCGTCATTGCCGGAGCCGGTTTCGCGCATCACCTCATTACACATAAAATAGAGGCCGGGACGGCGTTTGGCGATATATTCCAGGCGGAGTTCACATTCATGTTTGCTATAGATATCCTCTGTGACCGGCAGAGCCTCGCAGGCATCATCGCCGCACGTACTCACCAGTAACACAAATCCGATAGTTTCTAACATAAACATCCGCCGGTTTTATTTCAGAGGGGCTATTATGTCGTAAATGGTTGCCTGTCGTCCAGTTTTTATACTGCGAAAGGGTCATCACCGGCATCATTATGCCACCGGTATTCAATGTGTTGTGCGATCTCTTCTGCTGCGGCTTCACCCTGGCGATCAGCAATAAATGCCAGCGCCATATCTGTACCGGCAGATACCCCTGAAGGGGGATGAAAATTGCTTCAGCACATTTTTTCTCTTCGATTGATCGGCGCAGACTGGTATTTCCTGCCGGACATTGCTTTTGCGGATGTATTTTGTGGCTGAATCCGGGATGAAATGTAACCGTTTCATTGAAAAATGTGGCGGTAAACGATAACTTTTACTTGAACAGCATAAATGATAATGATTATTATTGTCAGCACTATTTGTATAATGACAATGAGGAATCAGCATGCGTATCGGGATGAGTGTGGCAGCAGCATTACTGGGCGTGGTATCAACCTCCGCCATGGCACTGGAGTATCCGCTCGGGCAGCCTGTTATCAAAAACGGTATGGAAATTCAGGGTGTGTATCTGCAGCCGATTACCATGGCGGTGGAAGGCAAACATGAAATGCATCACCTGGCGGCAGACAAATCAGATATCCATCTGGAAGCGGATATCCATGCCGTTGAGGAAAACCCGAACGGTTTCGCGGAAGGGGACTGGATCCCGTATCTGAAAGTGGATTACAAAGTCACCAAACTGGATGATCCGAAGAAAGCTCAGTCCGGCACCTTTATGGCGATGGTTGCCAGCGATGGCCCGCACTACGGTGAAAACCTGAAGCTGGATGGCTACGGTAAATACCGCGTCGAATACCGTATCTCTCCGCCGAGCATGAATGACAGCGTGGCATTCGGTCGTCATATTGATAAAGAAACCGGTGTTGCCCCGTGGTTTGAACCGTTTGATGTCTCCTGGGACTTCGAGTATGCCGGTACCGGCCGCAAAGGCAGTTACTGAGTTTATTATTTAAGGAAAACAGCAGGCCGGGTAACACCGTCCTGCTGTCCGGACACCGGACGTCACTATCCCGCAGAGGTCACTCATGAAATCCTTTGTTATGGCACTGTGTTTATCTGTGCTTTCACTGATATCACTACCCGCCGGTGCGGCGGAAAAATTCACTGTCGAACTGGAAATGAATAACGGCGAACTGACTCCGCCGGTACTTAAGGTGCCTGCGAAAACGCCGATCCGCATTAAAATAGCCAATACCGGAACAGAACCGGTCGAATTTGAAAGCACCCAGCTGCGCAAAGAGAAAGTGCTGGCGCCGGGCGCGTCTTCCGTGGTGGTGATTGCGCCGCTTAAACCCGGGAAATATACCTTTTTTGATGATTTTCATCTGTCGCATCCGGCCGGTGAAATCATCGCGGAATAAGTGTCAGTTCACAGGAATTAATTATGGGACAGGTTCTTTTTGTCGTCTGGCGGGAAAGCTTTGAAGCTCTGCTGGTGGTCGGCATCATTTATGCGTGGATAAAACAGCACCCGGATGCAGCCGCAGGACGCCGCTATCTCTGGGGCGGGGTGGCACTGGGTGTCGCGTTGTCACTGTTTCTCGCTCTGCTTATCTATGGCGTATTTAATGTGCTGGATGACAGCGGCCAGACGTACTTTATGATCGGTATGTCGCTGTTCGCGGCAGTCCTGATCGTGCAGATGGTGTACTGGATGCAGCAGCACAGCGCATCTCTGAAAGCCGGTATTGAGCAGGAAATGAACGACAGCGCCCGGCAGCACTCCTGGTGGGGGGCACTGTTTATTGTTGCGATTGCGATAGCCCGTGAGGGCAGTGAAATTGTGGTGTTCCTCTCTGGTATTGTGATGGGGCTGAATGCGGACACCATGTGGTCATTTACCGGTGAGGTTGTGGCCGGTATCGCCGTGGCAGCACTCACTCTGTGGCTGTTTATGTTCACGTACCGGAAAATTGCCTGGAAATGGTTTTTCCGTATCACCGGTATTGTGCTGCTGTTTCTGGCCTGTTCTCTGTTACTTAAGGGAACGGAAGAGATTGTCAATCTGCTGACAGAGCATGATATCGAACTGAATGATTTTCTCATCTATCCGCTGTGGGATACCACGGACTGGCTCGATGACACCGGAACTACCGGCAGTTTCCTTGCCAGCCTGTTCGGCTACCGTGCGCAGCCTATCGGCCTGAGCGTGATTACCTTCGTGGTGTACTGGCTGGTGATTATTGCGCTGTTCTGCCGCAAAGGAAAAAAACATGCTGATTAACCGGACTGCTGTACTGATACTGACATCTCTGCTGCTCAGTATGCCCGGCTATGCGGAGAAATACCGCGCCGGTAATCCGGATACCGGCAGTGATGTGGTGATCGCCAAAGGGGATATTCCGTCCCCTGAAAAATTCCGTCCGGTTGTGGCGGATTATATGACGGTGATGGGAAAACAGGCGGCAGCAACTGAACATCAGCTGCTGTTGTTACAAAAAGCCCTGACCGCCGGGGATATGGCTGCTGCACGGCAGGCCTATATTCAGGCACATTATGATTACGAAGTTATCCGTGCGGCGGTGGTGGTCTTCGGTCATGCCGACAGAGTGATTAACCCTCATGCCGGATATTTTCTCAGCCGCGAGCAGGACCCGAAATTCACCGGGTTTCACCGCATCGAATATGCCTTGTTTGCACAAAATGATCCTGTCGCTGCTCAGGCTGCCACCGCAGATTTACTGCGCAATATTGCCGATCTGAAACAGCGGATCGCCGTGGAAACTCTGCCGGCAGCCAAACTGGTGCAGTCAGCGGATGATAGTATTGAGCTGATCCTCAGTACCAAACTGGCCGGTGATGAAAACCGCTACAGCCGCTCGGATTTATCAGATATTGCCGCGAATATTGAGGGTGCACGCCGTATTGTCAGCGGGCTGGCACCGTTATTATCCGCCAAAACCAATGATACACTCCGAAAACAGTTTGCCGGGCCGGATGCCGTAATGGCACGCTACCTGGATACCCGGGGGCAGTATGCAGTGTATGAAAAACTGACACCGGAAGATAAACAGCAGCTGTATGCCGATCTGACACTGCTGGCGGAATCTCTGGCACAATTGCGTGCGGAGCTGAAAATAGATGTGTATTACAAATACCGGAATGAACAATGAGAAACGGTAAACCGAATCCTGCTGAATCAGACGAGTCTGTCAGCCTCAGCAAACGAAACACCCTGAAATGGCTGGGGGCAGGGAGCGTCCTGTTATCCGGCGGATTACCGGCCTTTTCTGCAGTTGCCGCACCGGCAGCGTGCGGTAACAGCGCCCGGCTGCGGGAAATTCCGTTTACAGGTAAACATCAGGCCGGGGTTATCACTCCGGAGCAAAAAGAAGCGGTTTTCCTGGCACTGAATCTGACGGTGAAAACCCTGGATGAGATTGAGGATGTTTTCCGGCGGCTGACAGGCTGTATTGCGGTACTGACCCGCAACCGGCAGGCCGCAACACCGGGCGATGACAGAATGCCGCCTGCGGAATCGGGTATTCTCGGTACGGCACTGACAGCTGATGCGCTGACGGTCACCGTTTCTCTCGGTCATTCTCTGTTTGATGCGCGTTTCGGCTTATCTCCGCTGAAACCAAAGAAATTTACGGGCATGACCGCATTCCCGAATGACCGGCTTGATCCGGCCTGGTGCGGCGGGGATATCCTGCTGCAGTTTTGTGCCAACAGCCGTGAAACGGTGATTTACGCATTACGCGAAGTGTTGCGCCGTCTTTCCGGCCGGGTGGCACCATTATGGAAAATTGACGGTTTTCTGCCCGCAAGGGATATCGAGTGCCGCACAACACCGGTTAATTTGTTTGGTTTTAAAGATGGTACCGGGAATGCAGACGCCGGTGATGATGCTCTGATGAATGATCTTGTCTGGATCACCAGCCGGGAACCCGCCTGGGCGGAAAACGGCAGTTATCAGGCAGTGCGTCTTATCCGCTTTGAACTGGAGTTCTGGGACCGGACACCGCTTGAGGATCAGGAAAATGATTTCGGCCGTCATAAAGCCAGTGGTGCGCCGATGGGAAAAACGGCGGAACATGACGATCCGGACTTTAAACAGGATCCGCACGGTGACCGGGTCTTGTTTGACTCACATATGCGCCGCGCGGAACCCCGATCCACTGAAAGACATGTTGCCAAACTGCGCCGCCGCAGTTACAGCTACTCTCTGGGGCTGACCCCGTCAGGACAGCTGGATATGGGGCTGGTATTTATCTCATTCCAGAAGGATCTGAAAACAGGATTTATTGATACCCAAAAACGCCTGAACGGCGAACCGCTCGAACGTTACATCAAACCGTTCGGCGGGGGATATTATCTGGTGCTGCCGGGTATAACATCTGAGAAAAGTTACCTGGGTGAGACACTGATTACGGCCGCGCGGACACAGATCGGATAAGAGGATACCGGGCGGTATCCTCACCTGCATGGTTTTTTCAGAGCAGTTTTATCAGAACAGCTTTATCGGCGCTGCTTTATCAGAGCAGCGCTTCCGGGGATTCCGGCAGGATCTGGCCGCCGTCAATAATGATGGTCTGTCCGGTAATGTATTTCGCTTCATCAGAGGCCAGGAACGCCGCTGCATAACCGATATCTTCCGGTTCGCCGAGGGTGTGCGTCGGAATAGTGGCGCGCATCTGATTCAGATACGTTTCACCCTGTGCTTTCAGTCCTTCTGTCAGGATATTCCCCGGTTGTACCGCATTAATGGTTATCCCCAGACGGGCATATTCCAGCGCGGCGCTGCGCATAAAGCCGAGTTGTGCTGCTTTGCTTGCACCGTAATGGCTCCAGCCCGGAAAGCCGGTCACGGGGCCGGTAATTGAAGATGTAATCACGATCCGGCCATATTTTTGTTCCTCCATCACGCTCAGTGCCGCCTGAACCAGGAAAAACATCCCCTTCACATTCACTTTCTGCATGGTATCCCAGTCCTGCTCCGTCATGGATTTGATGGTGCATTGCGGGAAAATGCCGGTATTTGAACAGAGAATATCAAAACGGCCATACTTTTCTCTGATCTCACTGACAACAGCACGGCACTGAGACTGAGAAGTCACATCCAGTGCAATGAAGTCTATACCCAGCTCAGCAGCCGTCGCCCGGCCGGTTTTTTCATCAATATCGGCAATAACGATGGTGGCGCCGCCTTTTTTCAGTGCGGTTACGATACCGCGGCCAATCCCTTTGGCGCCGCCGGAAACCACTGCGATTTTACCTGTCAAGTCGAACATATACATTCTCCTGTTTACCGGGGTTAACACTTAAGTCGTAAATCATTACAGCATGGCTGTCCCGGAATGCAATGGCAAAGCCGTCATGATTGATGAAGTATGAAGACTGTCACACAGGTTGGTGTCTGCCGCCTGAGTAGTGAGTTGTAACAGATAATTGTGTCAGCGGGGCAGAAAACCATTCTTATGACTGAATCGATTTTAGCAAAATAACATTTTCTTCCGTTTTAATGTCATCCGGCAATGGATTAACGATAGGTACTGGGTGCTTTTACAGTGAAATTAAAATCTATTTTTGTTTTACAGTGCAGGATAAAAACCCATTGATTCATTGATAGTTGCCTTATGTTGATATTGGATGCTATACCCACAGACGAAAACCGGCTATTTTTGACCGGGAAGAAATAAAAAGCCATAAACTGTATTATAAAAAAATATAAATATATCGTTTTTTGATTATTAAATAGGTTATAAATCAAATTATTTATTCACACTATTTAATTCCTGTTTAAAAATACCGGATAAATAAAATTGTCACAAATTTAATATATATTTAATTAACGTTCAGGCTGAAAAAAATACAGATCAGGGCTAAAAAAACAGCTGTTTAGCTGTTTCCTAAAGTGAACAATTTTTCGGGGGTACAGGCAAAAAAACGTTACGATTTATGTCATGCAAATGTAACATCCCGGCTTTAAATAGTAATCATTAACATGTAAACAAAATATTTGATGATTTTTTATCCGAATTTAACCCGCAGAAGAACCCGGAGATGATCCGTACAAATGGAAGAACATGTTACGTCCTGCTGCAAATCCGGATTGTTGTGGGTAAAAAATATACAAATCTATAATAAACAATATGATATGTATTTTTTAGTGATTTGCATCACATTGCATTTTCAGGATTGTTAAAAAAATCAGGATATTTCGCTGTAAGATGGGACCTTGGTAAGATTAATTTTTGTCAAAATACAGGGGCTTTTTTACGCAGAGGGATCATTTATACGTCTTTTTACGCAGTGGTTTTCTAACAAAACAGTAACGCAGATAACAAAAAGCGGGAAACATGCCGCATCACATAACTCAGCGTTAATGTTGCTGCTTATTCTTAACAAGTTAATAACATTAAGTCATTTTCATTTAACTTGAAATGAAATATAAAACATTAAAAAAGACAGAAAACCGGAAGAAGTTTGGATTGGATCACACGTTGAGAAAGTTTTTCGGGAATATTTTAAAAATATGATTTGAAATACAGTTGTTTTTAAATTTATCGGTATAGTTAGACTCAATTTTAATATATATAAAAAGATAGGACGAGGTTTGTCATGATTACATACGATCTTCCGGTAACCATTAAAGATATCATTGATGCACAAAAAACCATCAGAGGACATGTCTATAAAACGGGAATGCCGAAGTCCAATTATTTAAGTGAGAAGTGCAACGGCACAATCCACTTAAAATTTGAGAACATGCAGCGCACAGGTTCATTCAAACTCCGTGGTGCATTTAACAAGTTAAGTTCGCTGACACCAGAAGAAAGAGCACAGGGTATCGTTGCCTGCTCAGCCGGTAACCATGCTCAGGGCGTTTCTTTATCCTGTGCAATGTTAGGTATCAACGGCAAAGTTGTTATGCCTACCGGTGCACCAAAATCCAAAATTGCAGCAACCTCAGATTACTCTGCGGAAGTTGTTCTGCATGGTAATAACTTCAACGACACGATTGCTAAAGCAAGAGAGATCATTGAGCAGGAAGGCCGTATCTTTATCCCGCCATACGATGATGAAAAAGTGATTGCAGGCCAGGGGACTATCGGTCTGGAAATCCTCGAAGATCTGTATGACGTCGATAACGTTATCGTTCCAATCGGCGGCGGCGGTCTGATTGCCGGTGTTGCTGTTGCTCTGAAATCCATCAACCCGACTATTAATGTGATCGGTGTCCAATCTGAAAACGTTCATGGTATGGAAGCATCATACCGTGCTGGTAAAATCACGACCCATCGTGATGCCGGTACTGTGGCAGATGGTTGTGATGTTTCGACTCCGGGCAGTATCACGTATGACATCGTGAAAGAGCTGGTTACAGACATCATTCTGGTAACAGAAGAAGAAATCCGCGAAAGCATGATTGCGTTAATTCAGCGCAACAAAGTAGTGACCGAAGGTGCCGGTGCACTGGCGTCTGCTGCGATTCTGAGCGGAAAACTGAAAAAATATATCGAACACAAGAAGACAGTCAGCATCATTTCCGGCGGGAACATTGACCTGACTCGTATCTCTGAAATTATTGGTACCCACGAAAAATAATATTTGCATAGTCTTTTAAAAGGAAAAGCAACATGAGTACTGACAAAACCCAGATTCCGGCTGAGTACAAAAGCTGGCGTAAATCGGACACGACCTGGACACTCGGTCTGTTCGGTACTGCTATAGGTGCAGGGGTACTATTCTTCCCGATTCGTGCAGGTTACGGTGGTTTGATCCCGATTCTGATCATGCTGGTTCTGGCATATCCGATCGCGTTCTTATGTCACCGTGCATTAGCCCGCTTATGTCTGTCAGGCAGCAATCCGTCAGGCGATATCACAGAAACTGTTGAAGAGCACTTTGGTAAAGGCGGTGGTGTTGTCATCACTTTCCTGTACTTCTTCGCAATCTGTCCGCTTCTGTGGATCTACGGCGTAACTATCACCAATACCTTTATGGCATTCTGGGAACAGCAGCTGGGTCTGATGCCGCTGAACCGTGGTGTGGTTTCTCTGGTTCTGCTGTTAGCCATGGCTGTCATCATTTACTTCGGTAAAGATCTGATGGTTCGCGTAATGAGCTACCTGGTATTCCCGTTCATTGCCAGCCTGGTGCTGTTATCCCTGGCTCTGATCCCTTACTGGAACACTGCCGTATTTGAGAGTGTGAACGCAGAAAGCTTTGAACTGTTCGGCCACAGCGGTATCCTGGTAACAGTATGGCTGGGTATTTCTATCATGGTGTTCTCTTTCAACTTCTCACCAATCGTTTCTTCTTTCGTGGTATCAAAACGTGAAGAGTACGAAGCGGCGTGCGGTAAAGATTTCACCGAGCAGAAAGTTAATAAAATCATCTCCCGTGCCGGTTTACTGATGGTGGGCGTGGTTATGTTCTTCGCATTCAGCTGCCTGTTCGCGCTGTCTCCGGCTAACATGGCTGAAGCGAAAGAGATGAACGTTCCTGTTCTGACTTACCTGGCTTACCACTTCAACAACGTGGGCGGCGCTAACGGTACTCTGGCGACTATCCTGGTCTGGGCTGCACCAATCATCGCACTGGTTGCAATCTTCAAATCATTCTTCGGTCACTACCTGGGTACTCTGGAAGGTATGAACGGTCTGTTACTGAAATTTGCTTTCGGTGGCGACAAAAACAAAGTCAGCGTTGGTAAACTGAACCTGATCTCCATGGTCTTCATCATGGGTTCTACCTGGTTCATCGCTTACATCAACCCGAACATCCTGGATCTGATTGAAGCAATGGGTGCACCAATCATCGCATCTCTGCTGTGCTTACTGCCAATGTATGCTGTTAACCGCGTACCGGCTCTGAGCAAATACAAAGGTCAGGCATCTAACTACTTCGTTACTATCATCGGTCTGCTGACCATCGGTAACATCGTATTCAAACTGATCGTGTAGTTTTACTGACAGTTAATAACGGAAAGCCCGCACTCACCGGAGTGCGGGTTTTTTTTTGCTTAATCATCACGCACCGGTATCCGGAATCAAATTCATGCTAAGGTAAATAAATCATCCGGATAATAAACGGAATAAACAGGAGCCGATATGAATGTTATTGATGCAGTGCGCCAGCGCAGGGCAACCAAGAAGTTTGATCCTGATTTTGTGATCCCGCTTAATGAGAAAAAAGCGCTGTTGTCACTGGCGATGGAAAATGCCCCGAGTGCCTTTAACCTGCAGCACTGGCGTCCGCTGCTGGTGGAAGATCCGGCACAACGCCGCAATATCCGTAAAGTGGGGTGGGATCAGCCGCAGATGACCGATGCTTCCATGCTGGTGATTTTGTGTGGTGATGTCGCGGCCTGGAGTTCCCGTACCCGTGAAATATGGCATGATGCCGACCCGCTGGTGCGTGATTTTATGGTCGGTGCGGTTGATAACTACTACCGCGGTAAACCGGAAACCCAACGTGATGAAATCATGCGCAGCGCCGGTATTTTTGCCCAGACGCTGATGCTGCTGGCAAAAGCACAGGGATATGACAGCTGCCCGATGGACGGATTTGATTTTAATGCGGTGGCTGAAGTTATCGATTTGCCGGAAAACTATGAAATCTGCCTGATGGTGGCCATTGGTAAATCTGCGGGCGAACCCTATCCGCGTATCGGTAAACTGCCTTTTGACCAGCTGGTCAGCATTGACCGTTTTCATCCGGATATGCCGTAATATATTCTGACTGCCACCACCCGGTGGCAGCTTTTTCTATATCCCGCCGTTTCTGTTGAATCATCACTGATATCAATTTCCCGTCACGAAATATATTTATAATTTTCAGTATTTTACTGAAAGAATATCATCTTTATTAAATAACGGTTTAACCAGGGCTTGTATAATTTACGGCAAACTTATTGAAAATTCAGAAAGGAGTTCTGTGTGATTTCAGTATTGGTGGCAAACGTGAATGAATTTTACCGTGCAGGGATTGGTGCCATTATTACGGCAACATCAGGTATGAAGATGGCGGGAGAAGTCAGAGACAGTAATAGCGCTGTGCGCTGGTGCCGTGATAATCATGCCGATGTGGCACTGCTTGATATCGGTTTTCCCATGATGAGCGGCCTCGATGCGGCAAAGAAAATTACCCGTTACACCTCAGAAACTAAAGTGATTATCCTCACCGATGAGCACAGCCTGATCTCACCGTATAAAGTCATGAACAGTGGTGCGGCCGGGTATCTCTATCAGAGCAGTGACCGGGAGGATTTACTGCATGCTATCCGGATTATCAGCCGGGGTCAGCGTTATGTTGCGCCGGAAATCGCTCAGCAGACTATTCTTGACACCCGTCTGCATGCACATGACAGCAATCCGCTGGATAAACTGAGCCATCAGGAGCGTCAGGTGATGGTAATGATAGCGCAGGGCATCAAAGTCACACAAATTGCTGACAAAATGTGTCTCAGCAGCAAGACGGTGAACAGTTATAGATATAGAATATTTAATAAGCTGAATATTGATGGTGATATTAAACTCACCCATCTGGCACTGCGCTACGGACTGATCCATATTGACAGCGTGGTGCCATCCGTACCTGCTGAGAGCAGCAGGCGCGATAACCAATGACTGAATAAACGCCGAGAACAGAGAGTCTGCATCACGTATGGAAAAACCGGTTGTTACTGAATTCGATGCGAAAGCATTTTTAAAAACTGTGACCAGTCAGCCCGGTGTATACCGGATGTATGATGCTGAAGGCACTGTGATTTATGTCGGGAAAGCCAAAGATCTGAAAAAACGTCTTTCCAGCTATTTCCGCACGCAGGTTTCAGGTAAAAAAACCGAACAGCTGGTTAAAAATATTGCTCAGATAGATGTCACCGTAACGCATACGGAAACAGAGGCATTACTGCTTGAGCACACCTATATCAAAAAATATCAGCCGCGTTACAACGTACTGTTGCGCGATGATAAATCCTATCCTTATATCTATCTGAGCAGCAATGACAAACACCCGCGGCTGGCTGTTCACCGCGGGGCCAAACACGCCAAAGGAGAATACTTCGGGCCGTTCCCGAATGCGTATGCTGTCCGCGAAACACTGGCGCTGATGCAGAAACTGTTCCCCGTCCGCCAGTGTGAGGACAGCGTCTACCGCAACCGCTCACGTCCGTGTCTGCAATATCAGATTGGCCGCTGTCTGGGGCCGTGTGTGAAAGGACTGGTGAGTGATGAGGATTACGACAGAGAAGTGAATCTGGTCCGCTTATTTCTGGAAGGCAAAGATCAGCAGGTGCTGACAGAGCTGGTGGAAAAAATGGAGCAGGCCAGTCAGTCGCTGCGTTTTGAGGATGCCGCACGCCTGCGGGATCAGATCCAGGCTGTCCGTGCGGTCACTGAAAAACAGTTTGTCACCGGTGCCGGTGATGACCTGGATGTTGTCGGCGTCTGTTTTGATCAGGGGCTGGCCTGTATTCATGTTCTGTTTATCCGTAACGGGCGGGTACAGGGAAGCCGCAGTTACTTCCCGAAAGTACCGGCCGGCACTGAGCAGGATGAAATTGTACAAACCTTTATCGGCCAGTTTTATTTGCAGGGCAGTGAAAACCGCTCATTACCGGATGATATCCTGCTGGATTTCCCGTTACCGGAAAAAGAGATTATGGAAGAAACCCTGTCTCAGTTTGCCGGGCGGCGGATACTTATCCAGCCGAAACCGCGCGGCGATCGTGCCCGCTATCTGAAGCTGGCACACACAAATGCCGTTACCGCATTAATGACAAAACGGGCGCAGCAATCCACGATTGCGACACGAATGAAAGCGCTGTCAGAACTGACCGGCATTGAAACCATCAACCGTATGGAATGTTTTGATATCAGTCATACCATGGGGGATCAGACCGTGGCCTCCTGTGTGGTATTCGACAGCAACGGACCGGTGAAATCGGAATACCGCCGTTACAATATCACCGGTATCACCCCCGGGGATGACTATGCGGCGATGGATCAGGTTCTGCACCGTCGTTACGGCAAACATATCGGTAATGAGAAAATTCCGGATATTATTTTTATCGATGGCGGCAAAGGCCAGCTCGGTAAAGCGATTGACGCCTTTAACAGCCTGGAGGTGGACTGGGACAAAAACCAGCCGAAACTGATTGGGGTGGCGAAGGGCGCTGACCGTAAAGCGGGACTGGAAACGCTCTTTTTCACCGCCACCGGGGAAGGTATGGCATTGCCGCCGGACTCTCCGGCGCTGCATGTGATCCAGCATATCCGTGATGAATCCCATAACCATGCGATCACCGGTCACCGGCAGCGTCGGGCGAAAGTCAAAAATACCAGTGCACTGGAATCGATAGAAGGTATCGGGCCGAAACGGCGGCAGATGCTGCTTAAATACATGGGCGGATTACAACCGTTACGCAATGCCAGTATTGAGGAGATTGCCAAAGTACCGACGATTTCTTATGCACTGGCGGAAAAAATTTACCACGCGCTTAAGCATTAACGATTCGGCTTATCTGCACGGTTGATGTGAGAATTTTTTCAATAACAGCGGTGAGTTATCTGTAACTGTGGTAATATGGTGGTATCCGGTAGGATTGCGCAGAACCTGAAAATTACGCAACGTGCCCCGGAATCAGCGGGGCGGTAATATGTGCCGGCAGATGCGCAAGCGGCTTTTTCATCTGACTTATAAAATAATGGCTCCGTTATGCGATTAAATATCCCTACATGGCTGACTCTGTTTCGCGTTATCCTGATACCGTTCTTTGTCCTCGCCTTCTATTTGCCGTTCAGCTGGGCGCCTGTTGTCAGCGCCGCTATTTTTGTCCTTGCTGCGATGACAGACTGGTTTGATGGCTTCCTGGCCCGCCGTTTAAAGCAAACCACCCGTTTTGGTGCATTTCTGGATCCGGTTGCGGACAAAGTCATGGTTGCGACCGCGCTGGTACTGGTAACAGAATACTATGCAGTCTGGTGGATAACACTGCCTGCTATCACAATGATTGCCCGTGAGATTATTATTTCATCACTGCGTGAATGGATGGCTGAACTGGGTAAACGTAACAGCGTTGCGGTTTCCTGGATGGGTAAAGTAAAAACCACGGCACAAATGGTGGCGCTGGTGGGGCTTATCTGGCGGCCGAATGAGCTGACGGAAATTGCTGCTTTCGTCCTTTTCTACATTGCAATGATTCTGACTTTCTGGTCTATGTTCCAATATTTACGCGCTGCATGGGCGGATTTGAGCGAAGCCTGATCGATGTGCTGTAAAAAACAGCGAACGATCATTTTTCATGAATTAAGCGGTTGACTCACAGCGTGAAATCAGTAGAATGCAACGCATCCGAACGACACAGCGGTTTACGAAAACAAATAAGTAAATCAGTAAGTTCAGAGATGCGGGAATAGCTCAGTTGGTAGAGCACGACCTTGCCAAGGTCGGGGTCGCGAGTTCGAGTCTCGTTTCCCGCTCCAAGGCGCGTTGGCAGAGTGGCCATGCAGCGGATTGCAAATCCGTGTACCTCGGTTCGACTCCGGGACGCGCCTCCATATTCAGCCCAGATGGTGAAATCGGTAGACACAAGGGATTTAAAATCCCTCGGCGGCAACGCTGTGCGGGTTCAAGTCCCGCTCTGGGCACCATATAGAAATTCATTGAGTTTTCAGTGAGTTAGAATCAAGAAAAGCCACCCTCGCGGTGGCTTTTTTGTGTCTGAAATTTGCCTTAAGGCGCAAATTTTGGCAGCAAAGTGTCGACACTATGTTGTATCCGTTTGTTTTATAAAATGATTTTCACCTATTCATGAGACAGTGGCTTCGTGATTCCGTTTGCAATGGACGGCGTTTTAACAGCGAATTCATCCATTAACACACTGATATATGAATATAATTTTCATTTTTATATTCGCTACTTTATTGACTGGCCTCAAATCCGTGGTTGTCCGCCAGAGACAATGAGATCAGCCGTCCCTGAATCTGCTCGAATGAGATTATCGTGTCCACTTCCCCTTATCTGGAACGGTCCTGATTAGAGTTTTCCAGTACCTCCGCTGCCTGTTTCGGTGGTTCCGCCAGACGGTCGGGAATGGAGCACTGCCATATTGTCCTGAATACCGGCATTACCCGGCAAATACCATGAGACAGAAAGCCATAACGGGGGTACTGAAAAACGCCGTTAATATTGACACCATTTACCCGATAGAGGTGGTGGTCTGGTTTGTGCAGAACAAGAATCCAGGCAGTTTGTTTCCGGTCACCATGCAGTCGTACATCGGAGAAAATAAAACTATCCGGCTGGCAAACAGCATCGGTAGCGACAGCATTATACTGACAACTGTACATTTACCTGCTCACGGTAATAATTTTTCAGGGTTTGTATCAAGCTTTGATTACGGGGCTAAATGGACTAATACAACCGTCAGTCATCAACATTTTATTTCTCCTGCACTTTCAGGTGGAGGAGAAATGATGCCTGCAAACTTAACCCAGAGCGGACCAGCAAATACCATGACTGCCGGACGGGGAACAATAGCCATTCTGTCGCAATCGGAGCGCATATACAATTTCAGGTACGACAGGAAGCACCGTCAGCGGCTCTTCGGTGTCTGTAGTAAAGGCTTATATTATGCTGATGAAGGGTATAACCCTTCATTGCTGGTTTGAATTACTTAAATGGATTTTGGTATTTATCTAAATACCATTTTCCAAAAATAACGGATGCATAGTCGGTTAAATGTCCGACATCACGGTAAACAGGAATGCCGTCAATATCTGTCAGACAGGTTCCGTTATCACATTGAATATCTTTAGGGTCAATTACTACCAGTGAAGGGTACTCTTTTTTAAGTGTCACAAATAGCTGACTGAACCATTCTTGTTCATCGCCGGTAAATGTGCCGGAATTACAATTGTTATTCCGGTAATCACGACGCAATTTTACATTCTGGTAAAAACAAGTCATAAAATTCTGTGGCATTGGGTTGATAGCTTTGAAAATAACCGGTTTTGCACCAGATTCTGTGATGATATCCAGCGCTTCCCGTAATGCTTTTTCTGTACGTGATCTGGATTCTTTTACAGTTCTTGTATCATTTATCTGATTAATTACATTATCGCCGGCATAGTTAGCCCAGACCTCAGCAATAATGACATAATTATAATTTCCTGCTTTTACTTCATCATAATATTTTTTGGTATCATCATAGCAGCGTTGGTACACAGTATTTTTATAATTCCACCAGTCGTAAAGGTAGACGCCCGGTAGCGTCAGACAGGATGACGTTGCTTGTGCTTTTACATCCATATTGGCATCTTTTCCGACGACATCCATAAATCCCCAAAAATGATTGGAGTGTGAGTCACCAAATAAAAATGCTTTTTTATCAGCGTTTTTCTTTCCTGTATGACAGACACCATCGGCTACGACACTATCATTACTAAGACATAATGAACGATTTTCATACTGATGATCTTTCAGTGCTTTTTCCATTTTCAGATACTCACTTCCGAGTCTGAAACTGAATCCGGTATATTTTTCAGTGACTTTACTGAGCATTAATGAAGTGATCACAGGAATAACGAATAAAATCAAAAAGGTGTACTTGAAGTTCAGTTTGGATTTTCTGAATTTATTTTCAATGTAACTATATGAAATATAAGATAAAATAAGTGTAATTAGTATGCCTGATAATTTTTCAGTATCAGTTTCGAAATAACCGATATAGCGTGCTGCCGCAAAAACAGGCCAATGCCATAAATAAAGGGAGTATGATATGGTACCAATAAAAACAATAACATTTATTGAAAGTGCTTTATGGATAATAGTTTTGTTTTTTCCGGTGTAGATAATGATTGCTGCACAGATACATACACCTATAGTATAAAGGTTAGGATATCCCGGCAATACAGAATCACTGATTGCTATAAATAATAATATAAAAAAAGAAAATATAGATAGTATATTGTCTGTTATTTTTCTTCGTTTTTTCGTTTGAGGTATATAAGAAATAATCACCCCAATCATAAACTCAAAGATCCGGGTTGAGAATAAGTAATAGCTTTTGGTTGGGTAATTTCTTGATAAATATAATGATAAAGCTACAGTCAATAAAGAAATTAATAAAATAATACCTACTTTGTTAAAATGATAACGATGACATAATCTATGTAATAAGAATAATGCAGGTGGCATAAAGAGATACCATTGCCATTCAATCGCCAGTGACCAGGTATGCAAAAGCGGAAGATATACAGAATCCTGCGCAGCATAACTTGTCGTTACACGGGAAAAATACTGATTAGATAAAAATAATGAGGTGTATTTCTCACTATTCATAGCATCAACATAATCATCGGGTAAATAAAGTATTGATGTTATCACCAAAACAAATAGCATTACCAATAGCAGCGCAGGCTGTAACCGCCAGAGACGGCGCCTGTAAAAATCAGAAAATGAAAAGCTATTATCAATAAGTTGCTGTCTTATTATTGATGAAATTAAAAATCCGGATATGACAAAGAATATATCAACACCAATAAATCCGGATGGAATTAAATTATCATAGCTATGGAATATCACAACGAAGAGAACAGCAATTGCTCTTAATCCATCGATATCTGATCTGTATTTAATTGACATAATAGTTAAGCTGTTATTCATATTAATTAATAAAATTATACCACAGACATACTTTCACCTCTATATACATAAGAGCACACAGCATTCGCATGGCTGGGAACAGAGATATTCTTCACAACATAGTTGCTTAATCTGCGCTATTTTATTGATATTATTTAATATTTACATTTTTGTGAGGGTGGCAGCAACTTATTGATATTTTATTGAGTTATTATAAACCAACTGATGGTGGTAATGCTGAGCAGCTAAGGAGTGGTTCACCGATCCTTAAACTGCGGCACGATAACAGCGTCTATAACAGAGAGTCGTTTTCTGATGACACTTCTCAATAATCTTCCTGCGGAGTGATACAACACTGTCTGACGGGCTCTGAGCATGCGACCAGGCCAATACTTCCACGGGGCCAGAGTTCATATCCGGTTATGCGTCTGGTGGCGTTAATGAACCAGAGCACCTGCGTTAAATCAGATATATTTACAACCGGACTATCGCTGAGGGTGGTATCACCCATATTTGAATGGTAGTGATTTTATAGGATAGTCAGATAAAACAAAAAACCGGGTATAACAAACGGTGTGCAAAAAACGGATAACCATAAAGGCTATCCGTTTGCTGAGAAAATCAAAGTTCAGTAAATGTTGTTTTATCCAGGCAGTGTGCATAAACTTTGTATAAAAATACAAAATATAAAATCCCGAATGTGATTATCGACAAAATTGTCCACAGTATGATGTAACCGATCATACCAGAAAGGCTTATCTCACATTTGAGGCGGCAAATTCTGGTGTTATCCCGTTTATCGACAACCTCAGTATTGTTCAGGATAAATTTTATGAGGTAATACGGAAACACCATCATGGCCAGTCCAAACGTAACAATGGACAGTAAAAGCCATATAATGAGATGGCCCAGTATATCTGTTGTGCCGGCCGTACACCGTAATTTTGCGCTTCGGAGATCGGGAGAAACCATTATTTATCTGCCTCTGTGGGTTGAAATTAGTGCCTGCAGCATATCTTTTCAGGTTAATGTCAGCGGTGGCGCTGTCTTCTTAACTAATAATTCCTGATAATTATACCGCCTGATAACGCCCCGTAAAGGCCAAATAATTCTGCGGTGAAGAGGGGCTATCGCATCTCAGGCTATCAGAGGATAAACGCATTAAACAATTATAGCCCGAAAATGATAATCTGAGCCGGGAACCGTACTATTATTGCGGGTAAAAATACGGTTACCTGCTGATAAATACTCAGCAGAAATAAAAACAATGAAATAAACAATTAAAATTGAAAATGTAATGTGTATCGTTTCAGTCAGTTATAAACAGGCAAGTGATATATAATATAAAAACAGTATTTATTTTGAAAAACGGAATGACAATTCAAAGTCAGAGGTATCTGATGGATAACACATCACCGAATAATGTTCAGATCCTGGAGTTCGTGGAACGCCTGAAAACAGTAACAGGTCCGGAATTTTTTCATTATCTGAATGATAAAAAAGTCAAAACCACGTGTCTTATGTGCGGGCATAATGGCAGACAAATTATCGATGAAACACACTATACGACAGCGCAGGACAAACTGGATAGCAAGCCACCACAGACATTTGTCACTTTCTATTATCATACTCCGGGTATCCCGGCTGACAGTATAAATCATTACTATTATCGTCTTATTTGTGATAACTGTGGTTTTGTCTCCCAGCATAGTGCCAGATATGTCATAAACTGGCTGGATAAAAAAGAGCATCGGGAGCAGCAATTAACTGATAGTAAATGGAAAAATTCACCGAAAACTGTTATTGAAGAGCTGAACGAAGAATAACTGCAGCATAATGATACCGGGAGAGAATGCCCGGTTTTCTTTTTATGTTTTCCGGCCGGTTCTTTTTACAGCTATCTTCTTGTTCTGGCATCATAATGTTGTGATTTTTAAGAACTTTACTTTACCTTAAGAGCAAGGTTCAATGTCATACGCAGAATTACCTGCAGGAAAGGTAAACGGAGGGTATATGGAAGATGGTTTAATGGTTATCGCAGGACTGGCACTTGTAGCTGCGGTTGCGGGTCTGATCAAACCTTCTCTTGTGGGAATGAAAAGCCGTACAGGTGCATTATTGGGATATTTGATTATTTTTGTTATCTTTTTAGTGCCTGCATTAATATTGATGCCTGATTAATAAAATATTATCTGAATTGTTCAGAGATTGTGGAGAGAACTTTATTAAATGTAAATATGGTAAAGTTATTTTCATCGCATTGACCTTTCCCTTAGGGCAACCTTTATGATTAATTCCGTCAACCAGATATTAAAAAAGGAATGAATCATGAAAAAAACACTTATCCTCACTACATTGTTATCCGGCATAATTTCCTTTGGCGCTGCGGCAAATCCGGTATTATTAAGCGGTGATATGCATGCCGTTACCACGCCGGTACAGAAAGAGCTGGGTGATTCGATGATGCGTATGCATGATGATATGGCAAAAACATTATCCGAGCAAAATGCGGATATTGCCTTTGCGGAAGGTATGATTGCACATCATAAAGGCGCAGTTGAAATGGCAAAGATTGAACTGAAGTACGGTTCAGACCCGGAAATGCGAAAATTAGCTCAGGACATCATTGCCGCTCAGGATCCGGAAATAATGCAGATGCAAAATTGGCTTAAGAATAATAAGCCAGCTAAAAAATAAAAATTCAATAATAATTACGGCATCTCTTTTTCAGATATGCCGTTTTTTATTTTTTTTCGTGATGGATTTATTTATTAATCTCCATCCGGATCGCAAAAATAAATTCACTACGCCAAAATTTATATTTTACTTGTAGACAAACTTCTTTCTGAGACATATTAAATATCCTGTGGATTGATGATGTACGACTCAATCTCTGATGAAGATTTCAGTATTATTATCAACCTGATTATTTTAAGAAAAGGATATTCTATGCCTGACCCTGAAATTATTGCTTTTTTTACAAAATACCCGGCTTTAAAAGAATCCCCCGGGTTTTCCCGCCGGCACTGGTTATCTGATGCGGCGAAACGTGCGAAACAGCTGTCACTGACCACACATCCTCTGGCGTTCTCGCATCCCGGCGCCCGTAAACATCGTCACAAAAAAGTAAGTTCAGTGCTGGCAGGTACCGGTGTAAAAAAGAAAAATGATGGTTTCCTGCGATCCGGTAATACGGAAGTTTCGCCGGATGCAGAAGGCAATGCGGCAGCGCTGGAAATATACACGTTTCTGATGCTGAGGATGCAGGATGGAAAGACGTTACTGACTCATCTGTGTGAAGAAAGTGAACTGGCAAAAAAAATCCTGGGTAAAGAAGATTATCTGACATTACGTACAGGTTTTTTACAGATATTATCAGCAACAAAAACAACAGTAACCAGCCCGAAAATAAAGCAGGTGTTTTTTCCTGTACCAGATGGCGGAGACACAACGGGTTATCATTTGTTGTCCGTTCTGACACCGTCGGGATTATTATTTGAACTGCGCCGCCGGCTTGAAATATCCGGTGTATTTCCCTGTCATCTTGTTGTTATTCATATCGGCGGCAGTAAACCTCAAAATATTTCTGCACTTACTATACGCAATCAAGGAAAAGCCTTTTTGTTGTTGTCGATCCCGCCGGGAACAGTCTGTGCCGGAGATCCTTATCGTGTTCATTAATTATCTTCTGCTGAAAAATATAATGATTCAGAATGCGAATGCCTTATCCGGTGCACTGATTGCCGGTTTTCCGGCAGTCACTGCCTGGCTGGGATTTGTTCATGCACTTGAGCGAAAAGTGAGAGAAAAGGGATTTCCGTCAGTCAGGTTTAATGGCGCCGGTATTATCTGTCATGATTGTCATTTACGGTTGTATGCAGGATCAGGTGAATTAGCGTATTCTGTACTTAATAACCGGAAGCCGCCTGATAAAAAAGGCAGAAATTCATCATTGATTGAGGAAGTATATTGTCATCTTAATGTTTCATTGTGTATCCGTAGTGAAAATACAGAAGAGAAAAATAAGGAATTTATCCCGGTTGTATCAGAGGCTATAAGAATACTGAAAATTGCAGGAGGTGATATCACGGATGCAGGTATTCCGGAGACAGGTATTATTCCGGACAATAAACAAGGATGGTGTGAATTACGACAATGCATAGCTCCCGGATATGCATTACTGGAACGACGGGATGTCATGCTCAGGGCAATGAACAGCGGAATGGATGCAATGGCGGCATTACTGAAATATATCACGGTTCCCGGTACGGGGCTGATTCCGGTGGCAATCGGCTATCAGGGGCTTTCTCCGCCGGGAGCGGCGGAAAATGTCAGGGCTGAAGATATACCGCATCGCTTTGCGGAGAGTGTTATCACATTAGGTGAGTTCCGGCGGACAGATAAGTTGCGGAATCCTTCGGCTATGTTGTGGTGTTATCACTATTTACCCGATGACAATCTTTATCTGTGTCAGCAGAAAAATCATTAATGGAAAAGTATAAATGAACGGAATCAGTAATATACCGTCAGTTTTGTCATTCTCAAAAAAGCTGATCCCCTCGGACGGCCTTTTTTCCGGAACATCACAGCAACCGGATTCTCCGGTTACTCCGCTGAATATACAGACGAGAACGGTACGCGGGACATGTGCTTTCCGCCGGACATCCCGCGGGACAGATAAAAGCAGGATATCTTCACCGGATATTCATGCTCCGAATATTCAAAATATGGATTGTTGCATGCTCGGGCCGGAGCAGGATGTGCTTATACTCCGTTTTTCACTGAAAATAACCGGCGGACTGCCATTTCCGGCTGCCTGTAATAATGAACGTTTTCGTCAGGGTTACCAGGCCGTCATCAGAGATTATCTGAAAAGGGAACAGTGCAGGGAGCTATCAAAGCGGTATGCACATAACATTGCCTGCGGCCGTTTTTTGTGGCGTAACCTGATTGGCGCAGAACATATTAATGTGGTTGTGGATAACCGCAGTGCGGAAAAAAAGCAGCAATGGATATTTGATGCCGGAAAATACAGCCTTCGTCATTTTGAACAGACAGATAATTCAGTCAGAGACCTGGGGGAGCATATTGCCGCAGCACTGAGTGGTGATGAAGGGGCATTATCGCTGGTTATCACGGCCAGAGTCAGAACAGGAAAAGGGCAGGAGGTTTATCCCAGTTGTGAATTTGTGATGAATAAAAGAAAGGGCGGAAAAAGCCGGATACTCTGCAATATTGACGGAGCTGCGGGAATGCATTCACAAAAAATAGGCAATGCTTTGCGTTCCGTGGATACCTGGTACCCCGCCTTTTCAGATTTATCGGCCGGGGCAGGTGTTATTGCCGCAGATCCTTTTGGTGCGGTAACACATCTGGGGGCAGTATTTCGTCCGCCGGGATCAGGGCAGGATTTTTATACACTTTTTGAAAAGTGGGTCAGCGGGAAAACACTCCGGGCATATGAAGAAAATTATGTCGTGGCAGTGTTAATCCGCGGCGGGGTTTTCGGCAGCGGAGGGTAAGCGGGTGCGATTTTATCAGACAATTACTATCCTGCCGGATGCGCTGATATCTGTTGTATTTCTCCGCCGTCAAATCTGGCAACAGCTTCATCTGGTACTGACGGAGAATAAAACCGGTAAAACGGACAGCACCATTGCCATTGCATTTCCGGATTACTGCCATGAGCCAAAAACGCCGGGGAACCGCCTGCGGTTGCTGGCACAGGATTATGACTCATTGGCAATACCGGCAATTTCTGCACGGTTGTCTTCATTTTATCCTTATATCCGGTTAAGCCGGATTTTACCTGTTCCGGAAAAAAATCAGCCGGTCAGTTATGTCCGTGAGCATGTAAAAGGGTTACGGCGTTTTCAGAGTGCGGGGAACGGGCGGTTGTTTATTCCGGAAACATTGCCGTTTATCTGGACTGAATCCTTATCAGGTAAAGGTCGTCACCGTCCGTTTCCTTTTTTCATCAGAAAACTGGAGGCTGAGTTTACGGCGGAGGGGACGTTTACCTGTTACGGGCTGAGCCATAAAAAAACGGAAAACGGCGTGATTGCAACAGTGCCTCACTTTTGAGGCCGTTTACTGCCACGGCGGCAGCTCAGAAATAATTATGATAAAAAAATAATGTACTGCCGGAAATGCCCCTGCACTCAGACAGGCAGGGGCGGCAGCTTACTGTACCGGCGGAAAAATGGGCAGTGACGGTGTGACACTGTGAGAACCGGGATCAACCGTAAAATGGATATCGGAGGAAAATCGTTTTTTCGGTGCCAGCTCCCAAACGACGCGTACCGGGAATTCACCGTATTCGGTTGGCGTACCGTGCAGATTGCCGGTTTTATCATTAAAGCTCAGGCCGATATTGCGCCGGAAATAGATGCCGAGAATCGCGACCGCTTTGCCGTCGTCCAGTGTTGCGGTTACCGGCGAGCTGAAAGGTTCGAGTAAGCGGGCGCGGGCAATACTGACGCGGATTGCCGGTTGTCCGGGGGAGGAGGCCGTTGCCCCGGATGCTGTATTTTCAGGCGGTGTTTTTTCCGCGACAGTTGTATTTCCGGCAGACTCCCGCTCAGTATCCGGTGCGGCCGGTGGCGGACTCTCTTTTTTTCCTGCCGCAAACAGCGCTGTCAGCCCCCAGGGTTTTTGTTCTGTGGCCGGGGATGAGAGATATTCTTCCGGGTCTGTCTCTGACAGCGGATTGTTTTCTGTATTGAATGACCAGTCGTGATTCGGTACAGGTTCACTGACCGGGGCGGATGCGGCAGCAATCTGAGGTTGTTCCGGCTCCGGGAGTTCACCGATAACCGGGGTATCCGTTTCATCAGTGTCCAGGTCATCAAACAGCCAGTTGCCGTCCTTCAGCGGATCACTGAGGGTAACAGGTTCCGGGAAGAGGGATGTATCACTGAATACCGATCCGGCTAACGCTGTTGTTTCATCAGTGTTATCAGCAGCAGGCAGTGCAACGGATTTTTCTGCATTGCCGCCTGCAAAAATATTGTCGTCAGAAAAAACATTGTCGTCAGCAGAAAAATTCAGTGGTTCAGCAACGCCGGATTCACCGGCAAGAAAAGCATGCTGACCAAATATTGAAGATAAACGATCGATCTCTGCGGAGGCCTGTTCTTCCTCTGGGGCAGACTGCGGTGCTGTAACGGTATCATCCGTAATAACCGGTGCTTCCTGATCAGAAGAAAGAATAAGTGGTTCCGGTTCAGCCGCAAAAAATGCGGAATGAACGGTATCAGTATTTGTATCCGAAGGTGAGTCAGGAGTTTCCGCCGGGGCGGAAAGTGTACTGTCACTGAGCGGGCAGCCCATCATCATCTGCGGGTTATTGCACTCATATTCAGCCTGTGCTGCGGACAGTGAGACGGTTATTTCGCGGTATTTAATGTCAACCAGACTGCTGAGGATAAGCAGGGCGGCGCGGATGGTTTCATCATCACACAATGCCGCGATTTCTGCGCTGCGGATTTGGTGTCCGGCCTGTTCAGCTAACAGGGCACAGATTGTCCGCTTCTGATCGGATGTTATTTCCATTAACGTTTCCCTCTGTGACGCACTGATTGTCACGGTTTTTAGAACGGAACTTCGGGTGGCTTCTGCTCCGGCACTGATTACAGGCCGGACGTGTTCCCTGAACAACGGATGCCGGGAAATTATGCGGTCATGATACGGCATAATCCGGTTGCCGAAATATGGGGTAAGTCTGATTGACGCAGAATGGCGCATAATAAAATAATGACAACCTTAATTATCCGAAATTATCATTATTTTATAAATAAGAAGAATTATCCCGGATACTCTGGCTGCCGGCTCCTGATCAGCCATATTTACCCGGCCCGCTCCGGCAGGAAAGGGCGTGTAAACGGCTTATGCAACGTTTTTTATGATATTAAACAAAGATTCAGGCATCGCTGATTGTTTCTGATGCGAAGGTCGCTAAGATAGGTATTCCACTTAAGGAAAAGCGGCAGTGCGGGTAAACCTACCGGAGGAGACGGCGGAGTGTCGTATCGTGCATTTTTTCAGCCTGTAAAAACCCTGACACAAGCGCAGCGTCAGGAAATGGCCTCACTCTATTTTATGTATTACACCGGCAGTGACGGTGTTCAGTTTTTGTCAGATCTCGATCATAAACAGGAAGTGCTGTTTCTGATGTCGGGTGATGAAATGGCCGGGTTCACTACTCTGCAGTTTTATTCGTTCCGCGGACACCGGATTGTTTATTCCGGCGATACAATTGTGCATCCCGCTCACTGGAAACAGCAGACACTGCACGGTGCCTGGCTGCGGCGTATTGCACTTCTGCGCAGCGAACATCCCGGGGAGCGGGTATTCTGGTTCCTGCTGGTAAAGGGTGTGCGTACTTACCGGTATATGAGCACACTGGCACAGACTTTCTATCCGCACTGGAACGGTAATATCAAAGAACCGGAACTGGCGCGGCTGGCAGCAGAACTGGCAAAAGATAAATTCGGCTCACTCTATAACCCTGCCCGTGGCGTGGTGGAATGCCCGTCTGCGTTTGGCTATCTGAACCGCACAATGGCAACGGTTACTGACGCGCAGCGCAGTAAACCGGATGTCGCGTTTTTCCTGCATAAAAACCCGCATTATGTCTGCGGTCATGAGCTGGTCTGCTTGTGTGAAGTTTCTCCTGAGAATGTGGCAGAACGTTTTCAGCCTCTGTTTGAAGAGCCCTGCGTTGAGTTCTGCTATGGATAATGCATGGCAGCATTTCCTGGCCGGTACGCCTCCTGTGTTGTCTCCGGGTTCACTGCGTGAGAGACAGTTCCGCTGGTTATCTGCCTGTCTGGATGATAACGCGGCGTGCGAATACGGTCGGCAGTATCATTTCTCATCTGTAAAATCCGTGGCGGATTATCAGCAGAACGTTCCTCTGACAACCTATTCTGAGCTCAGTCCCTTTATCACCCGTATGACGGACGGGGAAGAAAATCTGCTGTGCAGTGCGCCGGTCCCGGCATTTGAACTGACCGGCGGCAGTCACAGCGGCGGTAAACTTATTCCCTATACTGCCGCCGGATTAACTGATTTCCGTCTCGCTGTCACCGGCTGGCTGCACAACGTTATCCGCCGTTTTTCACTGACCTCCGGCCATGTTTACTGGGCGCTCAGCCCGGCAGTAACACGAACGACAAAAACACCCTGTGGTATTCCGGTCGGCGGCGGTGATGCGCTCTATCTGGGCGCGGATAATCTGGCGGCGTTCAGTGAATTATCCGCAGTACCGCTGACACTGTCACAGGTTGAGGATGCAGCCGACTGGCAGTTACTGACCCTGATTTATCTGTTGCAATGCCCGGATTTACGTCTGATATCCGTCTGGAGCCCGGTATTTTTATTTCCGCTGCTCACGGCTCTTGATACCCGGCAGGCTGAGATTTCCGCACTGCTGCGCGACGGCGGGGGGATGGCTGGGCATTCTCTGAAGGCGGACCCGGCGGCTCTGACGCGTTACCGGCAGTATCTGCGGGAGCATAAAACAGCGCTGTTATGGCCGCAGCTGGTTCTGATCAGCTGCTGGGATCAGGCAGCATCCGCCTCACCGGCACAGGCGCTGATGGCTCATTTTCCCGGCGTGACACTCCAGGGAAAAGGGCTGCTTTCCACTGAAGCCGTGATCACGGTTCCGTCTGACTGCGGCGATCCGCAACTGAGTGCAGACAGCAATTTTTATGAATTCCGGCATAGCAGCGGGCAGATATATCTGGCGGATGAGCTGATCCCCGGTGAAACATACAGTGTGATTGTCACTACCAACAGCGGGCTGTACCGCTATCAGACAGAGGATCTCGTGTTGTGTACCGGCCATACGGCGGAATCTGTTCCGCAACTGCGTTTTTGCGGGCGTGACGGTATATGCAGTGACCTCGTCGGGGAAAAACTGACCGAACCGTTCGTGTGTGCCGGATTACCGGCATCACAGGATTTTGCCGCACTGGCAGCGGATGAGCGGGGCTATGTGCTGCTGCTCAGTGATACCTCAGTCAGTGATATACAGGCTCAGGCGTATTGTGAGGAAACCGAGCGCTACCTGTGTACCAATCCGCAGTATCACTACGCCCGCCGCATCGGACAGCTTAACCCGCTGACATACCTCCGCCTGCATAAACCGGCGGAGCACTATTTTCACCGGCAGCTGCAACGGGGAAAACGGCTGGGGGAGATAAAAATCCCGGCTCTGCTGACCCTGCCTGACTGGCGTGCCATGTTTGATATCAGGGAGTTTTCGTGACGACACAGACTGTTTATACGCCGCAGCGGCCGCTGGATCTGGTGCTGCTTTCGCCGAAAGGGCCGCTGTACCGGAAACGGGGCGGGATCTTCAAACGCTCGCTGCGTTATCAGCCGCTGACGCTGACCACGCTGTCGGCGCTGGTGCCGAAATCCCTGCCGGTCAATATCCGTCTGATTGACGAAAGCATTGAGGAACTGCCTGAGGATTTCACCGCAGACCTGGTGGCGATGACGGTGATCACCGGTAACGCGCCGCGGGCTTATGAGCTGTCAGCTCAGATGCGTGAGAAAAATATTCCGGTGGTACTCGGCGGGCCGCACGTCACATTACTGCCGCAGGAAGCATTACAGCATGCTGATACGGTCTGCACCGGGTATTCCGAGCAGAGCTGGCCGCAGCTTATCCGCGATTTTATGGCAGGTAATATGCAGCGTGAATACCGCCAGGGTGCGGATTTCACCCTTGATATCCCGGATCTGCCATTCCCCGAGCGTGAGCGGTTCGATGCGAAACATTTTCTGACCCAGGGCGTTTTTGAGGCGACCCGTTCCTGTGCGCATAACTGTGAATTCTGTGTCGCACCGAGCGCCTGGGGACGTAAACAATTTCAGCATCCGGTGGAATGGGTTGCTGAGGATATCCGCCGTTATGTGGAGCGCACCGGCAAGCGGAAAGTGATTTTTGTCGATCTGAACCTGGTGTCAGATATCGGCTATGCCAAACGGCTGTTCACCGCACTGATCCCGCTGAACATTCAGTGGTTCGGTTTATCTACCGTGCTGATTGCTCATAATCATGAACTGATGGAGCTGATGGCCCGCAGCGGCTGCAAAGGGTTACTGCTGGGGCTGGAAACCGTCAGTGACGGCAGTCTGAAAGATGCCGGGAAGAAATTCAACGGTTCGGTGGATTATAAAGAACTGATCGGCGATCTGCACCGGCTGGGAATTGCGATTCAGGGCTGTTTTGTATTCGGTCTGGATCACGATACCACGGATGTGTTTGATCGTACGGTTGATCTGGCTATCGACGCAGGGATTGATTTACCGCGCTTCTCGGTTCTGACACCGTTCCCGGGCACGCCGCTGTTTAAACGCCTTGAGGAAGAACAGCGGATTTTAACCACAGACTGGTCGCTGTATGACGCGCAGCATGTGGTATTCCGTCCGGCGCTGATGAGTGCGCGGGAGCTGGAGCTGGGGCACGAACGCGCCTGGAAAAAAGTGTACCGCTACCGCAGCATTGCGAAACGGCTGTGGCAGGCGCGTAACTTTAAGCCACTGGCGTTGACCGCAAATCTGGGTTACCGCTTCTATGCGCACCATCTGCATCAGTACTACACCTGTGACTGGCCGGTTGAGCACCGTCCGGCAAAATCAGGCAGTCACTGATGCGGCTGACGTTTATCCATCCTGCAATCGGCCACCGGCGCGATGAAACCTATCTGCGATCCTGGCAGATGGAGCCGCTGCCTGTTGCGGCGCTGAAAGGGCTGACACCGGCAGATATTGAAACCCGTTTTTATGACGATCGTCTTGAACTGATCCCGTTTGATGAGCCGGCAGATCTGATCTCAATTTCAGTTGAAACCTATACCGCAAAGCGGGCTTACCAGATAGCCAGTGAGTACCGGAAGCGGGGTGTTCCGGTACTGATGGGCGGGTTCCACGCCACACTGATGCCGGAGGAAGTAAAACGTTTTGCGGATGTCATTATCACCGGAGAGGCGGAGTCAGTCTGGGAATCGATGATTGATGATTTACGCCACGGCACACTGCAGCGGGAATATCACGGAACACAGACCGATCTGCGCAGTATCCGTGTTGACCGCTCTCTGTTTGCGGGGAAACGTTATTTACCGATTGGCCTGGTGGAAACCGGGCGCGGCTGCCGCTTTCATTGTGAATTTTGTGCGGTACAGTCGTTTTATCAGCAGCGTTACCGGCGGCGCGATCCGGATCATGTGCTGCGGGAGTTATCAGAACTGAAAGGCACAAAAAATCTGTTTTTCTTTGTGGATGATAATTTTGCGGGCAATCTGCGGGAGAGCCGTGAATTTCTGCCGGCACTGGCGAAAGCCGGAATACGCTGGGTGACCCAGATGAGTATTGATGCCGCACATGATGAAGAGTTTGTCCGTGCGCTGTCGCAGGCAGGATGCAGAGGGGTTCTGATCGGTTTTGAATCCCTGAATGAAGCTAATCTGCGGCAGATGAAAAAAGGTTTTAACACCATGAAAGGCGGCTACAGTCAGGCGCTGGCTAATCTGCGCCGCCATCATATAGCAGTATACGGCACATTTGTATTCGGTTATGACCATGATACTCCGGACTCATTCAGCGAGGCGGTTGCGTATGCCCGTGAGCAGAGTATGTATATCGCGGCATTTAACCATATGACGCCGTTCCCGGGGACGCCGCTGTATGCGCGGCTGGCGCAGGAAAACCGCCTGCGCTATGAACACTGGTGGCTCGATGATAACTACCGTTACAACGAGCTGCCGTTTTATCCGGCACAGCTGTCTCCGGAGGCAGTAACGCAGGGGTGCCTCTCAGCAAGGAAGGCATTTTACAGTTCACGTTCGATTCTTCAGCGCAGCTGGCGTAACCGGGGCGATTTTTTTATGTTTCGCAACTATTTCCCGATTAACTGGCTGCATCACCGTGAGATAAGCAGCCGCAACGGCTACCCGCTCGGTGATGAAAATTGGCAGGGTAAATTAGCAGAGGTTAAATGATAGAGGTTATCGACGCGACAACGGAGCACATCGCGGATTTACTCGGGCTCCTCGAAGAGAATGCCATGCAGGGGGACTGGGAGCTGGTGATGACCCGGCGGCCCGGTTATTTTTCCCCGAAAGATGATTTCGGCGAAGTCTATCCGGCACTGGCAAGAGACGGTGACACGCTGATTGGTATGTGTCAGCTGACGGTACAGAGAGGCTGGATTAACGGCGAAGAGGCGCGGATGGGCTATCTCAGCAGTTTGCGTATTGTGCCGAAATACCGTAATCATCTGAAAGTGTTACAGGCCGGATTTTCCTGGCTGCGGCAGTTGCCGACACCGGATCACTGTTACACCAGTATTGCGGAAAATAATCTTCTGGCCCGGCGTCTGCTGGAACGGGGCGTGGAAGGCTTACCGCTTTACCGCCCTCTGAGCAGCATGAGTACGCTGGCGATCAGCAAGAGCCGGGGTAAAAACCGCGGATTATGGAAAGTGGTACCGCCGGAAGATTACACGGATGTGATCCGTTTTTTTGCGGAGGAATCCGCCTCCCGTCAGCTGGCACCGGCGCTGAATCTGAAAGCCATGCAGCAGACCGGCATCACCGTACTCGGCAGTTATCAGAACGGACAGCTGGTGGCCTGCGGTATGCTCTGGGATCAGCGATCATTCAAACAGGTTATTGTGGCCGGTTACTCCGGCAGAATGAAGATGCTGCGTCCGCTTTACAATGCGTTTGCCGGGATGACCCGGCGGCCGCAGATACCGGAGGCCGGGGAAGTGATCCCGCAGAGTTTCCTGTCGTTCCTGGCCTGTACGGATGATACCAAACTGCCGGATCTGATTGAGGAAGCTCTGCTGCACTGTACCACACCGATTATGACAGTCGGGCTTCCGTCCGGACACATCTGCACCAATGATGTGATTAAACGTACCGGTGCATCCGTTTACCGAACCCGGATTTACGGTGTTGATCTGACGGCTGCGCCGCAGTGGGACGGCCGGATTGTGTGGCCGGAGATAGCACTGCTGTGAATATCGTGCTTATCTACCCGAATATGGGGGATTACCGCACGAAAGATGCTATGACACCGCTGGCGATGGGGATCCTGGCGGCGTTGTCGCCGGGGCACCGGGTGACATTTTATGATGACCGGCTGGATATCATCCCGGATGAACTGCCGGAAGCGGATTTAATTGCCATTTCGGCGGAAACGTTCACGGCACAGCGCAGTTACCAGCTTGCTGACCGGTTCCGCCGTCAGGGGAAAACCGTGGTGATGGGCGGTTACCATGTCACCTTTATGCCGGATGAAGCGTTGCAGCATGCGGACAGTGTGCTGCTCGGTGATGCGGAAGGGGCGTGGGAACAGATGCTGGCGGACTGTGAACGCAATGCGCTGAAGCCCCGTTACCGGGGAGCGCATGACCGTCCGCTTGCCGGTTGCCGTATTGACCGGACTATTTTTGAGGGCAAACGTTACGCCCCGGTGTCGCTGGTGCAGTTCTCGCGCGGCTGCCGCTTTGCCTGTGATTTCTGCTCTATCCATGCCTTTTATCCGGAAGGGGTACGCACCCGGCCGGTTGATGAAATGCGGGATGAAATTTTATCCCTGCCGGCAAAACGGTTTCTGATATTTGTGGATGACAACCTCTTTGCCGGTAAACGGGCACTGAATGAACTGCTGGCGATGCTCACACCACTGAAGCGCCGCTGGGGGTGTCAGATAAGCATTGATATTGCCCGTAATGAGGAAATGCTGGATAAACTGGCCGCCGCCGGGTGCTGTTTTGTGCTGATCGGTTTTGAAAGCCTGAATGAAACCACGCTCAGGCGGATGGGAAAATCCCGCAGCCATACCGCGAAGGATTATGCTGCTGTGCTGGCGGCGCTGTACCGGCGCGGTATATGTGTCTACGGCACCTTTATTTTCGGCTACGACGAAGACACACCGGAAACTATCCGCAGTACGCTGGCCTTTGCGGAAAGCAATAAACTGGCGATTGCCAATTTTAATCTGCTGATCCCGACACCCGGCACGGCGCTTTATGCACGGCTGGAGGCGGAGGGGCGGCTGATTTATCCCGCCTGGTGGCTCGATCCGGATTTCCGTTACGGCGAACCGGCTTTCCGTCCGGGAGGAATGAGTATTGCGGAGCTGGCTGACGGATGTTTTTATGCCCGTACCCGCTTCTACCGTTACCCGTCCATTATCCGGCGGCTGTGCCGTTCCGGTAACTGGCGTACTCAGCTGGTTGCCTGGCTTTACAATATCGCCTCGCACCGGGATATTGCCCGCAAGCAGGGAAAACGCCCGGGAGGAAAAGAGTGAAACTGATACTGATTAAACCGAATATCGGCCGTCAGGAACACAACCTTTATGTGGATGAGGGGCGGATGGAGCCTCTGATGCTCGGCGTGCTTGCCGGTCTGACCCCGCCTGACGTGGACGTGGTACTGTATGACGACCGGATGGAAGCCATCCCGTATGATGAACCGGCGGATCTGGTCGCTATCACTGTGGAAACTTTCACCGCCCGCCGCGCCTATGAGATTGCGGCGGAATACCGTGCCCGTGATGTCCGGGTGGTGATGGGGGGTATTCATGCCACATTGCTGCCGGAGGAAGTGGCACAGCACTGCGACAGCGTTTTTACCGGTGATGCGGAAACCCGCTGGACAGAGATGATCCGCGATGCGGAGAAAGGCCGTCTGAAGCCGCGTTATGATGCCCCGGCCGGGATCGGTCAGGTCGATCACAATCTGTGCGGCTGTCTGCCGCGCCGTGATATTTTCCGCGGAAAAGGGTATCTGCCGATCAGCCTGATGCAGTTTACCCGCGGCTGCCGTTTTGCCTGTCGTTTTTGTGCTGTCAGCCGCTATTTCGGGCGTCAGCACTATATCCGCCGGATCGATGAAGTGGTGCGGGAGATTGAAACGCAAAAACCGAAATTTATCTTTTTTGTCGATGACAATATTGCCTCCGATCACCGGGAACTGAGTGAGCTGTGCAGCGCACTGACGCCGCTGAATGTCCGCTGGATAAGTCAGGCGAGCCTGGATATGACCCGCAACCGCCGTCTGATGTCACTGTTACAGCAGAGCGGCTGCTGGGGCAATGTGATGGGGTTTGAATCCATCAACCCGGACAGTCTGCGCGATGCGCGAAAATCGCCGAATATGCGGACATTTTCACAGTATCGCGAGGAAATTTCAGTATTACGGGACTTCGGATTGCAGACCTGGGCGGCGTTCACTCTGGGATATGATCATGATACAGCAGAGACCGTGGAAGATACGGTGGAATTCGCGCTGAAAAACCGCTTTGCGTTTGCTGCCTATAACATCCTGATGCCGTATCCCGGCACGCCGCTGTATCAGCAGCTGGCGCAGGAAAACCGTCTGTTGTTTGACGGAAAATGGTGGCTGCATCCGGAATACCGCTTTAATCAGGCGGCATTTCAGCCGGCCCGGATGAGCCCGGAAACCCTGACTGAACTGTGCCACGCGGCGCGCAGCCGTTTTAACAGTGTACCATCGATTATCCGGCGTTTCTCTGACCTGCGGCTGACCCTGCAATCCTTATCGCGCATGGCCACATTCTGGCGTTATACCCTGTTATTCCGCAAAGAGGTGCATAAAAAACACCGGATGCGTTTTGGTCTGAAATAAGGAGGGTGAATGAATACCAGCCCGGATTCGTTTTCCCGCCGTGTGATCAGCTATCTGCTGTGGTGTATTCCGGTCAGTGTGGTGTTTTTCACGGTTTATCCGCTGATGAATGCGTATACTGCCGGACGTGCAAGCCTGTATTCCCTGTGGTTTCCGGCTGAGCTGCATATCCCGTTTGTGCCAGGTTTTATCTGGGTGTACTGCTCGTTTTACCTGATTATTCTGATGCCGGTTTTGTTTCTGCCGCGACGTGAGCACCGGCAGCTTGCACTCACGTTTATTGTGATGACTCTGCTGGGCGGCGTGATCTTTTTTCTGTTTCCGGCGCAGCTTGGTTTTGTGCGGCAGGTGCCGGAATCTCCGCTGTATCAGACGATGTACACGACACTGTTCGCACTGGATCACCCGCATAATCTGGTGCCGTCCCTGCATGTCGCCTGGTCATGTGCTGCGGTACTGGCCGTTATCCGGCATACCGGGCGCGGGCTGACGCTGTTTTTTCTGTTATGGCTGGTACTGATTGTGCTGTCTGTGCTGCTGGTTCACCAGCACCATGTGGCGGATGTGGTCACCGGCCTGCTGTTGGCGGTAACGGTTACCTATATGATGAGGAAATATTGATGAAAAGGATAATTATCAGTGCATTAATGATTTTCAGTTTTTCGGTTTACGCGCAGCCGGGTGAAGAAGACGGTGCTATCCACGATGAACTGCGGCAGGTCATCGGCACGGTGGAAACAGCGATCAACAGCGGCGATTATGACAAAATGCTGCCGGTGATGAGTGAAAACCTGCGTGCCACCCCGATCACCCAGGAGTTTATCTCCGGCAAAGCGGCGATAAAACCCTATTTTGAGTCCTGGTTCGGGCCGGACAAGTTCCTGAAAAAACTGAATATCAGTTTTAACGCCGATGTGGTGACAGAATTATCCCCGGATAAAACCTGGGGTGTCGCCTATGGTAAAGGGATGGAAAAATATCAGCTCAGCGATGGCCGGACCTATGATTTTCCGACCCGCTGGACCGCGACAGTTGCACTTGAGGACGGTGCCTGGAAAATCCGCACCATTCATATCGGCACCGATTTTACGGATAACCCGTTGCTGAATGAAACCCGTAACGCCTTACAGGGCATGATGTTCGGGGCAGGCGGGCTGGTTATTGGTCTGCTGGCCGGTATTGTGCTGTTCCGCCGTAAAAGTGGGGTAAAGCCACAGGCAGACGCCGGGAAGAAATAATAGTTTAATCAAACAGCAGGTTATGTAGCTCGTCGGGTAACGGGCAGGTGAACGAAAAGCATGCGCGTCATGGATGACGCGCCTGAGCTTACAGGGATGTATTTACAGCGACTTTTCGTTTTGCCCGTAATCAGACGTTTCACGGACTGACAGAAATCACCGTCTTTTTTCTTCTTCCGGCGGAAACACAAAATCCAGATCTGCCGGTGCTCCCATCTGCGGTGCAGGCCGCACACCATAGCGCCACATAGTGAAATAGACACGCCAGAAAGTCGGACGCGGCTGGTCATCCACCAGCGACGGCAGTTCATACCACGGTGCCTGCGGGTGCTGGTGGTGAGCGAGATGGCAGTGATAATTCAGCGCCAGCCAGCGGGAAACCGGCAGTACTTTCAGGTTCCATGCACCGTTCATCACATCGCGGGGGCTCCAGGCGTGATCCGCATATTGCAGTGCTGACCAGTGCAGCGCAAAAGCCCACAGGCAGAGCAGATAACCGGTCACACTTAAGTTCAGCACCCAAAACAGCAATGCCTGCCAGAGAAACGCACCGAGCAGTTCACTCCAGATGGTCAGCGGAGGCAGTTTTGCCAGTTCCGGGACTTGTGAGCCGAATCCCAGCGCCGGTGCGATTTTAGTGACAAACACCCGGGAGCGGTAGACGCCCGGTGCAATAAACCAGATCAGATTACCCAGCAGCACACAAAAATAGTACAGTCCGAGCAGATTCCCGCCGTACATCCAGACATTACGCAGCCAGCGCGGCTGGCCCGGCAGATAATAATCATACAGCTCTTTATCTGTCCGGTTATTTTTATGGTGATTCAGGTGTGCGCGGCGTTGCAGGGTAAAGGAGGTCGGAAATGCCCATGCGGCAATGATCCCGATCATCCGGTTACCGGCGGCAGAGCGGGCGGCCACGCCATGTACCGCTTCATGCAGAATGGCAAACGGCATATTGTTGATCAGCATAAAACCGATCAGCGCGGGCAGGGCATAATACCAGGCGAGATGACTGACTCCCCATAAACAGGCCGCTGCTGCGGTCATCGAAAAAACCAGCAGAATACTGTTGAGTAAAAGACGCATCAGTCTGTTTTCCTTGTGTTATTTATCACTACTGCCGGGTTGAATAACCCGGTTTTTTCATGGCGTAACCGGCGGGCATAGAGCCGGAAGCCCAGATTGGCGGCCAGACGGATAAAACGGTTGCCCGGGCGGCAGAATACCCGGCGCAGAATGGCCGTCAGGCGGTATGTTTCCCGCCAGGCTTCGTGCAGCAGGGATTGCAGGGTTTCCGGTGACATATTTTGCGGCTGAAAAACCACATGTTCGTTGTCATACAGGCTCAGATCCTGCGTGATTAACCGGTTTTCTTCTGCCATCCTTTGCCACAGACGTGTACCCGGCAGTGGTGTGAGGACGGAAAAACGCACCAGATCCAGCCCGAGGCCGGGGATCTGCCGTATCGTGTCACGGATGCTTTCCGGTGTATCTTCATCAAACCCGAGCACAAAACAGCCGAGTGCTGCAATCCGGTTATCGCGCAGCCGCCGGATCTGACGGCGGTATTCACTGACCTGGTTACAATTCTTGCCGGTGGCCGCCATGGTTTGCTGACTGAGGTTTTCCAGCCCGATAAGCAGCCCCTCACAGCCGCTGTCACGCAGCGCCCGGAATACCTCGTCGTCATCTGTCACATTCAGCGTCGCCAGTCCTGACCAGCGGATTTTCAGCGGGATCAGTGCCCGGAACAGTTCCAGGCTGTACTGCCGGTTGGCATACAGGTTCGGATCGAGAAATATCCAGCGGCGTTTGCCGCTTTGCTTTATTTCATCAATGACTTCGGCGACCGGACGTGCCGTGCCTTTTCGCCCCCACTGATGTTGCACAGAACAGAATTCACAGGCGAGCGGACAGCCCCGGTCAGCAATAATGGTGGCGATATTCATATAGGCACGGGATGGCAGCAGATCACGGCGCGGTACCGGCCCCGGCAGAAAGCCGCGTTCCGGCCGGTGCTGATAGCGCGGCTGCGGATGCCCGTCAGCCATATCCTGCAAAAACAGCGGCCAGATATATTCACCGGCACCGATCAGTACGGTATCCGCATACTGTGCGGCTTCATCCGGTTGCAGGGTGGCATGCGCACCACCCATTGCGGTTCTTGCGCCGCGTTCGCGCCAGTAGCTGCACAGCGCATAAGCACGTGGAGAGGAGGAGGCCGTGGCGGTGACCACCACGAGATCAAAATCTCCGGTAGTGACGGGCGGGGAAACGCCTTCATCACAGAGGGTCAGTTGTGCATTCAGGTGCGGGGGAACCAGAGCGGCGAGGGTGATAAGCGTCAGCGGGGCATAGCTGATCGCCACGGAAAATGCACTTTTCCGGTAACGGTAAGTCCTGTCAAACGGCAAAATCAGTAATATTCGCACCGGTGCTTCCTGCTCCGCAGATGACATATGGCCTTTCACAATGGCACAGCACGCACCGGGACGCACTGTGCCGGATCAAAGATCAGGCCGTAACGACCTCAAGGACAGAGATATAGCATTCTGTCGGGATGAGACGGTTTATTTTCAGTCCGGCTTCAGCCAGCAGTGCCTCAAATTCCGGAATTGTGCGCTCACCACCTCCGGGCAGAATAGCCATACAAAGTATCCCCATGCCGTAATGGGCTGACGGGTTGGTTTCCGGATGCACAACGGATTCGATAATCAGCAGTTTACTGTCCGGCTTCATGGCGTTGCGGCAGTTTTTCAGTACGACGAGGGCATTGGTATCGTCCTGATTAAAAATGACTTTTTTCAGCAGATACATATCCGCCTGCGGTACGGATTTAAAGAAATCACCACCGTTCAGCGACCAGCGGGAATCATCCCCCAGCTGAGACAGATATTTATCTGACACCACATGAGGGCTGTCAAACAGGGTGGCGGTCAGTGTCGGATCACTGCGCAAAATCCGCAGCAGCAGAGAACCTTCACCGCCACCGATATCGGCGATATGACACGCTGACGGGAAGTTATAAGCCCGGGTCACAAAATAGTTTTCCATCTCCGACAGGGCGGACATCCCGGACGGGAAATTATAGCTGTCGTCACGGTTGGGTTTGGTGGCCTGATATTCATAGAAGGTTTTGCCGAACAGTTTTTTAAAGTTCAGTTCGCCCCGGACCGATTCATTAAGCTGACCGATGGTTGACCAGTATGTATTATCTGTCAGTGTCAGCACCGCATCCCGCTGTGAACAGGGGTGATCCCTGCGGAGAAATTCCGCATCAGGAGAAAGCCGGTAATCATCATTACCTGTGCCGGTGAAAATACCGTTCAGCGCCAGCATCCGCAGTATACGGCGCAGATTATCCGGGTCCGAGCCGGTGCGTTCTGCCAGTACAGCGACAGAGAGCGGGCCGTCAGCCAGATGGTCGGCAATATTCAGCTCTGCCGCAACCCGCAGACAACCGGGCAGCGCCAGCCCGAGGGTGGCATTCAGGATACGGATGACGGATTGCTCTTCCGCCGGACTCATCAAATCCGGTTCAGTATAAGACATAGCGGTAACTCCTTTCAGACATGAAATAACAGGACTGGTCAGAGTGCCTGCTGAGGCATACAGCACTCTCTATGTTAAGTGAAACTAAACAATAGAGGGAGGATAGCTCAGCAGCAGGAAATTACCGTATCGGAATATGAAGTATTATTAATTAATGATAAGTGAATCAACTATTCAGTTGTGAATGAATCTGTTTCTGCTGATCCGAAGACCCCGCATCATACACAGCCAGGCGCAGGCCGAAACTCCGATCAGCAGCAGCCACAGGGTGTTTGGCGGGAAATAGGTCAGCACACCACCGGTGAGCAGCGGGTTAAATGCACCGCCGAGCCAGCCGAGGGATTGTGCGGAAAAGTAACTGGATTTCATGCCGTCGGGAGCAATGTTATCGATCAGCATATATTCTCCCGGTGCATAAATCAGTTCGCCGAGAGTAAAGACAAAAGCAGCTAATCCCCAGAAGACAAGATTACTTCCCGACATCATAAATCCGGCGAGCCCGCCCATAAAAAAGAGAGTACCGAGTGTCATCAGTTTTTGCAGGTTTTCCGCGCTGATCCGGCGGCCGACCATGTATTGCAGTGAAACCACAACAGCAGCATTAACCGGCAGAACCACACCGATCACCTTTTCCGCCAGCGTGGAATCAGCCACTGTCAGAACATACTGGGAAATACAGGCGGAAAACGAACCGAACACCAGTGAGCCCATAAAAGCAGATAGTGTGAACCAGAGCAGCGCTTTATCGTGCAGCATCACAGAAGGCTGCCAGGCAGTGCTGTTGCTGCCGGAGGCGGAAGGCGGCACACTGCGGACAAAGCGCTGAATAAAGAATATCGGAAATGAGGCCGTACAGGCTGCCAGCCAGAACGGCAGATCTGCGCTGTACATCAGCAGTCCGGTACCGATCGGCGGGCCGACAGTCCAGCCCATATTGACAAAGGTATAGTTCAGGGAAAAAACTTTGGTTTTACGTGCGGGCGGCAGCGTATCGGCGAAATAGGCTTTCAGCACCGTGGCAAATACAGAATAGGCGCAGTTAATCAGTGAAAAGAAGACGACGACCAGTGCGATATTGTGTGTCAGCGGAATGGCAATAAAACCGGCGATATAAACCACAATTGCCATCAGCATATAACGCTTTTTATCAAATTTATCGGCAATAATGCCAAAGCCAAGACTGAACAGTACTCCGGTTGTCAGGGCGACAGTCAGCGCAATCCCCACCTGATCTACCGCCATGTCATACTGCCGGCTGAGATAAATCGCCATAAACGGGATAGTGGCACCCCGTCCGATAGTAATTAAAAATGAGGAAGCGAGCAGGGCAATAGTGGAACGGGTGGCGGCTTGCATGGTGACATTCTCAGTATTTTTATTTTAATTGTAATATTCACGTAATCAATATCATGCAAATCAGGCGCTGTACAGTGCCTTCAGGTCGTGGCAGCACAGTGTGCACCGGTCGTTTTCACAACCCGTCTGAAACCATATTGACCGGCTTAAACTGTCCGCGAAGTTCTGTCAGTGTTTTTATCTCCTGTCTCCGCTTTATAAAGAATAGTCCTGGTTAGTAATACCCGGTTTTTTATACGCTATTATTTTCTGCGGATGACAACGGTATTTTTATACCGGTAAAAACATTAAAAATGTGTCACCGGGTACCGGCGGATAGTGTTGTTGTCTTTATTTAAGGCAGAAAAAAATTTGTTTTGTTTCCGGCATTGAGTCAGGAGTCAATATTTTAACAAGGGGATATCAATGCGGGATTTTGATGAGATATCCGGTCAATACAGCGATTTTAACTCTCCGCTCAGCGACGGGGAATTTTTTGCAATACCGGCGGCGGCTGACTTACCGGAAGGTGTAAAGCCGGTGATTGATGTATCTGCCGGGCTGTGTATCGGTTATTTGTACGGGATGAATCAAACTTATCATCTTTATGATATCAGCGGACATTATCAGGCGATGTATGTGTTACCGCAGGGATCAGCATTATTTGACCCGCTGGATCTCCTTCTGGTCAGCGGTGTTGTGACCGGACCGGGCGGGCAGGCCGCTTTTCTGACACGTAACGGTACGACCAGGATAGTCCGCAGCGGCAGTTCAGTACTGAATATACAGATGATCCCGGCACTGAAGAGCAGGCTGAATCCGGATAGTTCAGAAAAGGTAAAATATTCGCCTCTGGCAGCTCGTGCTATGGCAGACAGAAGTCGTTATATTCCTGATTATATTATAAAAACAACCATTGAAAATGGTGATAAAACTAAATTAACCACAGAAGAAAACGAAGAAGGCCCGCTTATCTGTTTGCTGAAAATTAAAAAATACAGTCATAACGGGCAGTATCAGGATATAAATCTGAGGGTTATTTTTGATGCAGGGAAAAAAATGATAAAAGAATTTAATTATTAAAGGATGGTTAATTGCAGGCGGTGATGACTGTCACACATCACCGTTATTTTCCCGTATTACTTAATATAAGAATCCAGCACTTTCAGGACAATATCCAGGTCACCCTGACGCTTTTCCTCATCTTCCTCATGGACCACGTGTTCAATCAGATGGCCTTTAATTACTTCCCGCATTAATCCGTTTACCGCACCCCGGATAGCCGCAATTTGTTGCAGTACGGCGGAGCACTCATGTGGTTCATCAAGCATTTTTTTCAGTGAGTTGACCTGCCCCTGAATTTTACTGGCGCGGTTCTGAAGTTTCTGTCTGTCCCTGATGGTATGTGACATGGCAACCCCGTGAAATAAGGTGAAAAGAAAGTGACCGGCAAAATAGTAGCATCTCCTTGGTACAAAGAGGTAGTGTAATTATACTGGGGGGGAGTATACTGCGATTATGATTTTTTCACTATGAAAACAGGGAATACACGTCATGACTGATTTTTCCGCTCTGTTACAGCAGGGTAATGCCTGGCTTTTTATTCCGGGCGCGATTGCGCTGGGTGCGTTACACGGCCTGGAGCCGGGGCACTCAAAAACCATGATGGCGGCTTTTATTATTGCGGTAAAAGGGACGGTCAGACAGGCAGTGATGCTCGGCCTGGCAGCGACGTTATCACATACGCTGATTGTCTGGCTGATTGCTCTCGGCGGGATGTACATCAGTAGCCGTTTTACACCGGAAGCGGTGGAGCCATGGTTGCAGATGGTATCGGCGGTGATTATCCTGGCAACCGCATTCTGGATGTTTATGCGGACATATCGCGGTGAAAAAAACTGGCTGACGGAAATGCAGCAGGAAAATCATACGCATCATCATCATCATCACGACCACGACCATCATCACGATCATGACCATCATCACGATCATGACCATCATGATGATGAATATCAGGATGCTCATGCCAGAGCGCATGCCCGTGAAATCAAAACCCGTTTTACCGGCGGTAAAGCGACAAACAGCCAGGTATTACTGTTCGGGCTGACCGGAGGGTTAATTCCTTGCCCGGCGGCGATTACGGTTCTGCTGATTTGTCTTCAGCTGAAAGCCTTTACCCTGGGGGCAACTATGGTGCTCAGTTTCAGTATCGGACTGGCACTGACACTGGTTACCGTCGGTGTGGTGACTGCCGTGGGGTTACGCCGGGTCAGCCGCCGCTGGCAGGGGCTGGGCGATATTGCCAAAAAAGCACCGTATTTCTCAGCGGCGCTGATTGCACTGGTCGGGCTTTACATGGGAATTCACGGCTATATGGGGCTGGCGGAGTGATGTCATTGCTGTGCTGTATTTTGAGATAAATAAAAAAGAGCTTGCCGGATAACAAAATCTATGGCTTAATATCGGCATTGGTTTGGAAGTACAGACCTATTTATGTCAGTCCGATTTTAAGTTGTTCTCCGTCAAGCGTTATCCAAGATACCACTTCATAGCGAATTCCTTCTGATAGTTCCCATAAGTAAAAACGTAATCAAACCGCTTATATGCCCTACGGCAACAAAATTTATTAAAGGAAATTCAATATGTCTGCAACAATTACTGGTACCGTAAAATGGTTTAACGATGATAAAGGTTTTGGCTTTATCACTCCTGCTGACGGCAGCAAAGATGTGTTTGTTCACTTCTCTGCAATCCAGAGCGACAACTTCAAATCTCTGGCAGAAGGCCAGCAGGTCTCTTTCACCATCGAAAATGGTATGAAAGGCCCGGCTGCGGCTAACGTGGTTGAACTGTAATCACTGCTGCTCAGGCACAGATTTTAAAAACCTCACTCCGGTGAGGTTTTTTTATGTCCGGAAAACAGACAGTGGCGGAAATAAGGAAATTATGAATATAATTTGCTCATAATTTAAGGGGTAATTTATGTCTCAAAATATTTATGATAATCCGGATTTTTTTGCCGGTTATGCCACGCTGCCACGTTCAGCAGAAGGGCTGGATGGTGCACCGGAATGGGCTGCTATGCAGGAATTGCTGCCGTCACTGACCGGAAAATCGGTTATCGACCTGGGCTGCGGGTATGGCTGGTTCTGCCGCTGGGCAAGAGCACAGGGAGCAGCCCGGGTAACCGGTTTTGATCTGTCAGAGAAAATGCTGGCCAAAGCGGCATCGATGACCTCTGATTCGGAGATTACCTACCTGCGGGCTGATCTTGAGACATTATCATTACCTGCCACACAAAGTGATGTGATTTACAGCTCTTTGGCGCTGCATTATGTGCACGATATCCCGGCACTCTTTGCCACGCTGTATCAGGCTCTGGTCCCTGGCGGTAATCTGGTTTTTTCCGCAGAACACCCGATTTACACAGCTCCCGTTATTCAAAACTGGTGTACTGACAGTGCCGGTAATAGAGCCTGGCCAGTCAATCAGTATCAGCAGGAAGGCATCAGGCTCAGCAACTGGTTTGCTGACGGGGTGGAAAAACAGCACCGGAAATTATCCACCTGGATAAATATGCTGATTGCCGCCGGATTTGAAATCCGCGGCATAAATGAGTGGGGGCCATCAGCAGAACAAATTGCCGCCAATCCGGCACTGGATGAAGAAAAAGAACGGCCGATGATCTTTCTGCTTAGTGCCCGCAAGCCGGAATAACGGCGGACGGGCAGGTCAGTGCCGGATTTTACAGGTTTAACTTGTGCTTTCTTATCAGCATAAACAGACCGGCAACTGCCGCGAGGATAAGGAACCAGGCCAGGTAAGTATGCAGCGGCAGGGCAAGGATTGCGGCGCTGACAAAATATCCGGCAGACACAATGACACTTCCCCATATTGCCCCGCCGAGAATATTCAGCACAAAAAATTTCAGCGGGTTAACACCTGCGGCACCGATAATTACGGGGCCGATCGTTCTTAATCCGTACGCAAAACGGACTCCGATAATGACCAGGTTTTCGCGGCGGTGAATAATCTGTTGCAGGCGGGCTATTTTGTCTGCGTGTTTATGAATACGGGGCAGTATCCGGTTTCCGGCAAAATAGCCGGTCATGAACAGAAGGTTATCACTGATAATCCCGCCCAGTGCGGCTGCCAGCATCACTTTCGGGTAGGATAATAACTGATGGTGTGCTGCGATGCCGGATAAAAATGCGGCGGTTTCCCCTTCGATCATTGTACCGAAAAAGGTTGCCCAATAGCCGTATTCTGAAATCCAGTGCGACAGCAATGTATCCATCAGCGGTCCCGTTTAAAATAAACCGGCGGAAATATTAATGCATAATCCCAATATCGCCATATTAAAAATAAAGGAGACAATGGATTGCATTAATACAGCACGGCGCATCGGTGAAGAGGCGATTTCCACATCTGCTGTTTGTGAAGCGACAGCAATCGTAAATGAAAAATACATAAAATCAGAGTAGCCCGGTTCAGCGGGTTTGTCCGGAAATAATAACCACGGGGTATCCTGCTGCGGATTATTGTAATAAAGATGTGCGTAGTGCATGGTAAATCCGGCCGGCAATAACAGCCATGAAGAAACTAATGTGGATGCCGTCAAAATATACTGAACGGCTTTATCATTGCCGGTCAGATTACCGTGTCCGCCGAGAGCAAAAAAGAGCACCAGTAAACTGACACAACACCCGGCAAGCAGGAAAAACATCACCATACGGGCACTTTCATCCTCAATTTTGGTCAGCTTACGGATATCTTTTACTTTTTTATTGATGATCCGTTCAAAGAGAAATAACAGATATATCCAGGAAAATGCATTCCAGCTGAGGATCAGGCACATCAGTGCGCTTTGCATGGGTAACAGTGCAAAAAATGTCACAAATGCGACCAGCAGGGAGATAATAAAACGCGGACGCGAGTGAAAAGCATGACGAAAAATATGAGTAATGCGAATACCGTAGCGCAACATATTAGTACCCTGTTTAGTATGATGACGAGTTATTATACCAAATATCCGGCAGCAGGGGCGGTATCACTTTTTCAGATGTGTGCTTTTTATATACTGATTATCCTTATAATTTAAAGTGTCTTTCCATGAGCATAACGTTTCTTATTGTCATGTTTTTTGTTGCCGTGGCTGCCGGATTTATCAATGTGGTGTCCGGCGGCGGTGGTTTTCTTTCTATTACGGCGCTTCTGATCTCCGGATTACCCCCTGCTAACGCGTTGGCAACAAATAAGATGCAGGCATTGGGCAGTTCATTAACATCCGGAATTTATTTTTTACGTCAGGGGCGGATTGATTTAAAAAATAACAAATGGGTATTCATCGCGACATTTTTCGGTGCCGCATCCGGCACAATTTTTGTTCAGTTTATTGATCCGACTTTTCTGAAAAAATTACTGCCGGGATTAATTATCGGGGTCACGCTGTACTTTATTTTTGCCCCTGATATCACTAAATCCAAAGAAAAACAGCGTGTTTCCTTTTTCATGTTTTCATTTATCTGCGGCGGTGGTGTCGGGTTTTATGACGGATTTTTAGGTGCCGGTGCCGGGACATTCTATACCATCAGTTATATGCTGCTGTTAGGATACAGGATCGATAAAGCACAGATTCACTCTAATTTTCTGAACCTGGCCTCTAATACCTCATCCGTTATCTTTTTTATCGCCGGGGGTAAAATGATGTGGTCGCTGGGATTGCTGATGTTTGCCGGACAGGCTATCGGGGCGCGGCTGGGAGCCGGGGTTGTGCTGAGTTCCGGACTGAAAGTGATAAAACCGATGATTATTCTGGTTTCTGCCGGGATCAGTACAAAAATGTTATTTGATATGTATTTTTAACAGGGAACAGAACAATGATGAATAATGTCATTATCAAAGCAGGGATGTTATTTTTTTCTCTCTTTCTTTTCAGTTCTGCACAGGCAGATACAGCAACAACAGGTAAAAAAACGGCCGGAGAATACGATGCACTTCAGGCGATGATCATTAAAAATGAAAGTCAGCTGCTGCCGATCCGGTTTGATGTTTATACCCTTTTGACAGAAGTCACCCGTGAAAATAACGTGATTATTCTTAATTATCAGGTTACCGGTCTGCCGCCGGAATTATTCAGTGATGAACAGGCAATAAATAAGATGCAGTCCATTCTGACCGGCCGGTACTGTCAGGACTCTGACATGATGCGGCTATGGCAGCTGGCGTTTCCGTCGGGGTTACAGCATAACTATTTTTCGGACGGAACCCGGGTTATGCAGATAAATCTCAAACCATCAGATTGCCGGGCGTAAATTTGTCCGGTTGTTTTTCTGTATCACTGTAAAATTTAATAATCATTTTGCGGTTATAGCGGGGTGGTGCAGGCGGACATCTTATTTTCCGCAGAACCCGTATGGCATCCCGCGTGGTACATTTATCATCGCAGGTGTTTTTGGTTATTTTTACCGGGTAGGCTCTTCCGGCTGTATCTGTCCGGTAAATAAGATGAATTTCACCGTCGCCGGGTTGTCCGGCAATATCTTCAGGGGTTAACTGTCCGCTGTATTTACACTGTCCGATCGCCGTAATATCAATTTTCGCCTGTGCGGCAGACATGGTTATTAAAAGAAAAAGCAGGGTATATCTCAGCAAAATGATCTCCGTCAGCGGGGGGCGGGTAAATACATTACTATAATATATTTTTTATCCGCTGATATCCCCGGTAAACCGCATCCGGATCGGATAACAGCGGAATGATTTATTTTACTGTCCAGGCTTCAGAAAACTCCCGCTCAGAAAATAGTTCAGCCAATCCGCTGATTTGCTTAAGCCGCAATACTTCATCCGGCGACATTCCCAGTTCTTCTCCGATTCTTTCATCGCTCCAGCCCAGTCGTGATAAGTCCCGGACAATATCTGACATCGCGGTGACCTGATGCTGTCCGCGAGCCCGGTTATGGCGGATAGTAACGGCCATCTGCTCAGCAACGCCGTGATTTTCCGTATCGAGCAGTGTTACCGGAAGGTATCCGTTAAGTCGCTTTTTCAGTGCATTTTTCCGGCTTAATAAATAACGATGATAACCATCAACCACCTGCAAGTCTGAGCGATCGTGCGGAGATGGCAGCACAACAACCGGCTGAGTATAACCGTCTTTGGTCAGAGACGTTTCCAGCAATTTTTTCTCCGCAGGTGACATCACGTTCGGATTATAATCATTTGCGGTTACCTGTTCCCGCTTTACCCACAGCACACAATCGACCGGTTCATCTTTGAACGGACTGTGCTGATGTAAAAAGAGTTTTATCCGGTTGAGCGCCTCAATTATTTGTTCTTCGTTATCCAGTCCGTTCAGATAGTTTTCCAGTAGAGAGAGTACTGCTTTCATATTTATGTTTTCCGTCTGCTATATCAGTTGCCAGTCTTTGCGTTTTGCCTGTATCCGCCTGCAATACCTGTCGTAGCAATGAGATTTGGTCGGGCTGAATGCCAGTGAGCGGCACCAGAAATCATTACGCAAAAGGGTTTTGCAGATCCGCCGCCAGGATGGAATGTCTTTACTGCCTGTATCACCGGATTGTTCATCCGGGATCCCGTCAGGATAATTCCGCTCTGCATACCAGTGCAGATAGACAGCAATTTTGTTCCGGTAGTGTTCTGCGGTTTTTTCCGGCAGGCTGGCCAGTAAAAAACGGGCGTAGGATTTCCAGGTGTGACCGGCCGGCTTGCTGATTTGGCGGGAGCCGAAAAAACCGGCTTTATTTCCGGGGCGTGTGTACAACATACCGGCATCAGCGCCACTGACCCGCGCACAGGCAAGGCTCCATGTTTCCGGCTCCAGGACATGATACAGCCACAATCCCCTGCGTTGTTCCGGACCGAAGGGTTCACAGATCCGCATTTTACTGAGACTGACACCGGCCTGATGCATCAGGTCATAAATCGTATTGTAAGGAAGTCTGCTGCGGGAAATATAAGTCCAGATATCTTTAACATGCCAGTCATAAATCGGGTAACCCATATAATAAAACCCTTCCGGTGATGCGGTTGTCCAAGGAATATCATCGGCATAACGCAGCTTCCGGTTATTGCTGATAGCGAGAAACCGGTTTAATGACTCATCGGCGCGGATCCCCAGCAATATGACAGAGCTGTGATGATCTCCGGTGATCCACTGATTAAATGCGGGGGTAAAATCTTCAAAAATAATCCCCGTATGATAGAAGGGAAAGAAATCAGGGTCAGTAATGGCATCTTCCGGTGGTTGTCGTACCCATTTTTTACCGGGTTCCCAGGCTGTCCAGGCCGGTTCATACTGAGAAATACCGCTTTCAGTGGTGACAGGCAGCGCTATCCAGTAAAACCGCTGAGTACAGTCGCTATAGAGTGATTTCATGGCAGCAACATGGCTGATAGTAGCTGAATACTGTACTTCCCAGTCGAGAAACATGACATTGAATTTCCGGTGCCGTCTTCTGGCCTCTGCTGCAACCAGATGAAAAAGAACGGTGGAGTCTTTGCCGCCGGAAAAGGAAAGGGTGATTTGTTCAAAAGTATCAAACAGCCATTCAATCCGCTTTTGTGCTGCATCCAGCACGTTTTCTCCGAGCGGGATTTTACGTTTGCAGGACATCTCGATCACCGGGATATAGTTAGTTAATAATATTAATATCTAATCATATTTTGATGATAACAGTAAATTATGGCGACTGGCTATTATTTAACCGGGTTTTCAGTTGTCAGGTGAGAGGATGCCTGAAGATTACGCCGGATCTCAGCCAAAGGCGTAGTCTGCACAGGCATTGTGCTTTATACTGCGCGCTGTAATGACTTGGCAACAGATGATTAAGCAGGTGGTAATGGCGATGAACGGAACAATCACAACGTGGTTTGAAGATAAGGGTTTTGGGTTTATCAAAGATGAAAACGGTGATAACCGTTATTTTCATGTGGTTAAGGTCGCCAATCCTGACCTGATTAAGAAAAATGCCGCCGTGACATTTGAGCCCACTACCAATAACAAAGGGCTGTCAGCCTATGCGGTAAAAGTGGTACCGGAAAGTAAATACATTTTCATTGCCGGAGAGCGTATTAAGCTGACAGCCATTAAATCTTTCGTGGTCTACAGTGAAGAAGAAGCGGCGGAAACGCTGATCGATAAAGAGAACACAGTATTGTCTGTCGGAATACTGATGAACAGTATCAGACCAAAATCCGCATCCCCGGCTGAAACGCGCACGGTGAAAAAACTGGCGATCACCACACAACACGGAACCACACTGATTTTTTCAGAAGATGAAATAGATATTGATGAAACGGTGAAAATGCTTAAGGTGCGATGAGTGTTCTTCATCCTGTTATGATATTTCCTGTCGTAACTCAAGCGTTATGATTGCCCGGTGAGAGAGTTTTTCTGTCTCACCGGGTTTTTTTCAGTTCTCCGGGATCCCGGATAGCTCACATGTTCGGTTATTTCGGATAACTGTCCCGGCCGTTGCCTGAATAATCCGGGCAGATTTCTCCATGTTGATATGATAGTAATACGTATCACAGGAGGATTTATGGATTTTGTTTTAACAAAAATAATGCAGACAGATTGGCCTTTTTTTAAAGGGTTGTATATGAACAATGACGTTATGAGGTTCATATCAGATCCGATGCCGGAAGATAAAATCAAGGAGTCTTTCGGAAGCCGGTTGCCTGCATGGGATATCATGTCTCATCACTGGTTATGTTTTGTCATCCGGGATGTGGACGGTAATACACCAATGGGTCTGACAGGTCTTAAAATTGTCAGTGAAGGCGGACGCAGAATCGCGGAGGTAGGCTACATGATATCACCGGAATTCAGCGGAAAATCGTTAGCAACCAGATCGCTGACCAGGTTGATATCACTGCCGGAACTGGTTCCGCTAAATGAGTTTTGTGCAGTTGTGACAGGCGGGAATACTGCCTCGGAGGTAGTTTTAAAGAAAAATGGCTTCATTCTTACTGAAGTCATTGAAAACAACTATGTAATAGGTAATAAAACGTTTGATGATCATATCTATACATTAACCCGATAATGTGGTGATGTTGATATAACCAATTCTGCCGGAAGAGGTGAAATAGCGGAGATATTCAGTCACCTGTTTTACCCCTCCTGTGTTACCCCCGGATTACCCCGACAGAAATTACAGACATAAAAAAACCAACCCTGACAGGTTGGTTTTCTTATAAAAATGCTGGTCGGCATGACAGGATTTGAACCTGCGACCCCCGACACCCCATGACGGTGCGCTACCAGGCTGCGCTACATGCCGAATGATGTCTATACTACTGTTTTCTTTGATTAAAGCAAGACGGAGCTGTTCGGTTGTGCTTTTTTTATCCTGCCGTTAATGGGTATCGATAAAGCGCTTCTGCTCTGTCAGAACCTGAAGTAATTCAGCCATATCCGGCTTGGCGTTACGGATTTTTTCATTATCCTCACCAAAGCGCTGATATTTACCCTGGGATGTCAGCAGCGATGCAGAGTCCGGTTTGATAATCACCAGATTGCTGTTATCCCCGGTAAATATCCAGGGCTTACGCCGTACAGCAGTGAAGAGGTCATCTCCCTGTGTGTATTCTCCCGGCGGATTGCTGACGTGCAGCAGACGCTGCATCAGGGTTGCCATAATATCCGGATGTGCGGTCAGCTTACTGATGGTTTGTGGCGGGGTATCCGGCCAGTGGACGATCAGCGGAACACGCAACTGGTCACGGTTAAATTTGCCGTCAGTAACCCAGTTATCCTGCAGTTTTTCCACGCTGTCACCGGTACCGGCGGTGATGACGATAACGGTTTTATCCCACTCGCCGCGTACACGGATATCCTGAATCAGTGTGTCCAGCGTGTTATCAATATTTGTCATATCCGGGGCGGAATGACCGTCCGGTAACGGGGTGCTGAGGTTAATCAGCGCAAACCACGGCTGATCTTTACGGGTCTGTTTCAGCCAGAATGACCAGCGTTCTGCCACATCCGCAGAGGCGGTGGCTGTCCCGCGGTTGTCCTGCCCGTCACGCAGCGGCGGCAGGCTGTAATCCGCCAGCAGGGCATAGCGGAAGAGCGGGGAGGCAAAGTTTTCCGTTGAGAAGAATCCGGTCTGATAATTCTGCGCACTCAGTGCAGACATCAGTGCAGACGGGATACGTCCGTTCAGGATGCCGTCATAATAGGTACCGGAAATGCCGTAATAGAGCCCGAATTGTGCCCGTTCCGGATTGATTTCACTGCTGTAGTGCTGTGTGAATTGCGTGCTTTCCTGTGCGAACCGGTTCAGATTCGGCATTGCCTTATCAATATCTTCCCGGCTCAGCGAGGTGAGAGTGATAAGCAGTAAATTGTAGCCGCTGCCGCTGTCTGCATAGGTCAGTTTGTTGATCGGGTATTCAACACCCTGCGCGGTCGGGTCGCCGTGCAGCAACAGTTGCTGTTCATAACTGGTGCTGTCGAGCAGGCCGTGACGCTCCAGGAATTTACGTGCCGTCATCGGATAAGATACCGGCAGGTTATAGCGCTGCATGGTGACCGGACGATAGAAATTAGCATCCGCCCAGATATACATAATATGGGAGGTAATAAAGGCGGTGATAAAGACCACTGCAACGGGTTTACCGAATTTTTGCCGGTTGAGGCTGCGCAGTTTCTGCCAGCTCCAGGTACCGAACAACATCTCGATCAGGAAAATAACCGGGATTGCAATAAAGATAAACTGCCAGCGCCGTGCCATTTCCCCCTGTTCCGGGTTGACGACAAGATCCCAGACAACCGGGTTTAAATGCAGGCGGAACTGTTCATAAATACCGATATCAAACAGCAGCAGTGTCAGCCCGGCTGTACCGAGTGCGGCGGATAAAAAGCGCAGCAGCCGTTGTGACATCACCACAAACGTGAGCGGGAACACAATCAGCAGATACAGGGCGAAGGCCAGGAAACTGAAATGCCCCAGCCAGCTGGTGATGGCGTAAATACGGCCAATCAGGGTGTCCGGCCAGTCTGAAATAAACAGGTAACGGCTGCTGAGTGCGAGACTCAGCAGAATATTAAACAGGGTGAACCAGTGCCCCCAGCTTATCATCTGGGAGACTTTGTCACCGTATTTCGGACGATACGTTACCATAGAGTTTCGTCGTCAGCCGGAATGCGGTCAGTGCGCTTTATCTTCACTGACGGAAGATTGCAGGGCGCGGGCGAAGGATTCAGCAATATTTGCGCGTTGTGACGGCGCAACACTGGTATTGATGAGATTGGTCACCATATTTCCTAACACCATAAGAGAAAGGTCGGTCGGTGTCCGGTTTTTTTCCAGCACACTGACCAGCTCAGCCAGTAACTTTTCAACGTGTTCATCACTGTAGCGGGATGATTGCGGCATAAACGTAGATATCCTGATTGTACAAAGCTCTATATCATAACTGATGAGCGGCCGTATTTCTGCTTTTTGCGGAAAATTATTTCAATTATGGGTCCGGTTACGCAGGTAACCGGCCAATTTCAGTATGCGCGCCGCGGATTATCCTGTCTTGTCACATTCTCCTGTGAATGTGACTTGCGCACAGATTGCAACGATGTTTGAATACGCGCAAACGAGGCCGAAGGAGTAAAAGATGAGTCTGGATATCATTCAGATTGCGTTACATCAGCTGATTAAACGCGATGAACAGACACTGGAAGTGGTGCTGCGGGACACACCACTGGAAAAAACCGCCATTGTTGAGGAAATGATGGCTGAACTGCACCGGGTCTACAGCGCGAAAAGCAAAGCGTACGGTGTATTTAATGAAGAGAGCGAACTGTCAGCAGCATTGCGTCTGCAACGGCAGGGAGAGGAAGAGTTTCATGCCTTTACCCGTGCAGCAACCGTACGTCTGAAGGATGAGCTGGCAAAATACCCGTTTGCCCAGGGCGGCGTGGTGTTATTTGCTCACTACCGTTATCTGGCGGTGGAATATCTGCTGGTGGCGGTACTCGACAACTGCCAGAGCATGCTGGTGAATGAGAGCCTGGAGCTCAACAGCACCCATTATCTGGATATCCCGCATGCGGATATCATTGCCCGCATTGATCTGACCGAATGGGAAACCAATCCGGAGTCCAGCCGTTACCTGACATTCCTCAAAGGTCGTGTCGGGCGTAAAGTGTCCGATTTCTTTATGGATTTTCTCGGTGCCGCTGAGGGCTTTAATGCCAAAATCCAGAACAAAGGATTGCTGCAGGCACTGGATGATTACTGCGAGGAAGCACAGGCGGATAAACAGGAGCGTCAGTCTTACCGCAAACAGGTGTTTGATTACTGCACAGAGCAGTTGCAGAGCGGTGAAGAGATTCAGCTGACCGAACTGTCCGCAGAACTGCCGCCGCTGGGTGAGCAGAGTTTTGCGCAGTTTACACAGGAAAAAGAGTACGGTCTGGAAGACTCTTTCCCGGCTGATCGCAGTACATTGCGTCAGCTGACAAAATTTGCCGGCAGTGGCGGCGGGCTGACCATTAATTTTGATGCGATGTTGCTGGGTGAGCGGATTTTCTGGGATGCGGCTACGGATACCCTGACCATTAAAGGAACTCCGCCGAATCTGCGGGATCAGTTACAGCGCCGTGGTAATAAAGGGTAGTGAGAGCAGAAATAAATAACGCCGCAAAAGCGGCGTTATTTACTCGGCGTCCCGATTAAAGCTCGATAGGTGGCGTAATTAAGCGCGCAGGAAATCGATGTGTGTCAGTTTTGGCTTGAACGGATGACGCTGTACAGCCTGTACTTTCACTTTGGTTTCTTTACCATCGATAACCAGGTTCAGAACTTCGTAAAATTCTGGTTTAGCTTCCTGGTTGATCAGGATGTCGTGATCCAGTTCGATGGAAACAGGTTCCTGGTTGCCACCATAAACGATAGCAGGGAACTTGTTTGCGCGGCGCAGGCGGCGGCTCGCACCCTTACCCTGCTCTTTACGTAATTCAGCATTGATAGTTAACATAGCTTTTCTCTTTAACAAGAGTAAAAAAAATCTCTGCTACAGGCGACCCAGCAGCAAAGTCGGTATTTGGCTCCGGCAGGGTTACCCCCGGTGAAGCGGCGTGCATTTTACCGAAAATGGGGACAAACGGCAAACGAAACCCGGTATAAAACCCAAAAAGCAGCACTCCGGGTTATGCCAGACTGTCGGATTTACGGAATCGCCCCTGATAATCAAAGATTTTTTCCCGGATCTGCCAGAAGTTCTCTTTTTTGCGTGAAACAATGAAATCCGGGTAACGCAGCAATACCTGCTGACGGATCACCGATTCTGCATCCTGCCACTGAAAGGGCACACCGGGCGCGCGCAGATGCTGCGCCAGAAATTGTTTCTCGAAGACAAAACGTTGTGCCGGTGTGGTCAGCCGGAAACGCTCACTGACGGTGGTGCCGTCCTCATCGTAATAATTGATGGTCAGCCATTCACCGCGGTTATCCTGTCCTGCTGAGAGCGCCATACCGCCGCAGCGCAGTACCAGCGCATCTTTCAGACGCAGAGCAGCTTTCAGCATGTCATCCGGATCACTGAGGACTTCATCGCAGTGACAGCAGCGCCGTGCGGCAATATCATTTTCCCCGTTACAGGACGGGCAGAGTTTAAAACGGAAACGGAAATCACACTGATGCCGGGCGGATTCATCATCCGCATCAATAATTCCCTGACAGCGGCGGCCGTAGTGTTCGATGATATGGCCGTCATCGGTACATAATCCCCAGAACAGGTTGGCAAAGCCGCATAACGGGCAAAATACCTGCACCGGCTGGCTTTTGCTGTTTGGTTTATGATTACCGACTTCCGGCATATAGAGGTCATGCGGATTTCCGGCGTAATCGAGGATCAGACACTCCGTTTTCCCGGGGGACAGGCGCAGCCCGCGTCCGGCGATTTGCTGGTAGAGGCTGACAGATTCGGTCGGGCGCAAAATGGCAATCACATCCACATGCGGGGCATCAAATCCGGTGGTGAGAACGGAAACGTTGACCAGATAATGCAGTTTCCGTGCTTTGAAATCGCGGATAATCATTTCCCGGTCTGCGGACGGGGTATCTGCACTGACCAGCGCCGCTTCACCGGGCGGGAGCAGTGACACAATTTCTGCCGCGTGCTCCACGGTGGCGGCGAATATCATGCAGCCCTGACGGGGCGAGGCATACTCAATAATCTGGCGGACAATACGCGGTGTGATGCGCTTTTGTTTTTTCACTTCCCGCGCCAGCACCTGCGAGTCAAACATGCCGGCGGCACTGACCGGTACCTGTGAAAAATCATATTGCAGCACCGGCATGTCCAGCCGTTGCGGCGGAACGAGATACTGATGGCTGACCATATAGCGCAGCGGCAGTTCATAGATACAATCGCGGAAGAAGCAGGTATGATCGCCGCGGATCATACCATGATAGTGATACTGATAGATCCAGCCGCTGCCCAGCCGGTACGGGGTGGCGGTCAGGCCGAGAATACGCAGGGCCGGGTTATTCTTTTGCAGATGCTGTATTACCTGCTGATACTGGCTGTCTTCGCTGAGGCTGATCCGGTGGCACTCATCAATAATCAGCAGGGAAAATTTGCCGTCAAAATCGGCGGTATTACGGGCGACAGACTGCACGCTGCCGAAGATGACTTTCTGTGAGGACTCTTTTTGTGATAATCCGGCTGAATAGATACCTGCATCTAACCCGTAAGCCTGATATTTACTGTGATTCTGCTCCACCAGTTCTTTGACGTGCGCCAGCACCAGCACACGGCCGTGTGCCAGCCGGGCCAGTTCAGCGATCACCAGGCTTTTTCCCGCTCCGGTGGGCAGGACAATCACTGCTGGTGTGGTGTGCTTGCGGAAATAGAGCAGGGTGGCATCGACAGCCTCCTGCTGATAAGGTCGCAGGGTAAACGTCACAGGAACTCCGGCGGAACAGACAAAAAAACAGGGTGTCAGCATATCACACTTTGGGCGCGACAATTGACTGTGTGGCGGAGGATAAACAGCGGAACCGCCGTCAGAAAGGCACTGTGATGTTGATGGTTTGTTGTTATAATGATTACTGTGGTTATTATCGAACCAAATTCTTTCATTTTATCTGCTTATCTGCCGGCAGTCCGCTGCGGGCACGTCAGGTTTAAGAGACATTCATGCGATTAGATAAATTTCTTGCCCATCAGATGGGTATCAGCCGGAACCTCGTGGCCAGAGAGCTGCGTGCGGGAATGGTGACTGTGGATGGTGATGTCGTGAAAAACGGCGCACTGAAAGTCAGCGCGGAAAATGAAGTGGCGTATGACGGCAATGTGATGACACACGTCACCGGGCCGCGCTATTTTATGCTGAATAAGCCGCAGGGCTATGTCTGCTCAACGGATGATCCGGTTAACCCGACCATTCTCTATTTTATCGATGAACCGGTTGCCCATAAACTGCATGCCGCCGGACGGCTGGATATCGATACCACCGGGCTTGTGCTGATGACCGATGACGGTCAGTGGTCGCACCGTATTACCTCGCCGAAACATCACTGTGAGAAAACCTATCGTGTCACACTGGCGGAGCCGGTAGCGGATACAACCGCCGCTCTGTTTGAACAGGGAGTGATGCTGAACGGTGAACAGCACCCGACCAAACCGGCAAAACTTGAGATTATCACGCCTCAGGATGTGCGGCTGACGATTTCCGAAGGACGTTACCATCAGGTCAAACGGATGTTTGCCGCTGCCGGTAATCATGTGGACGAACTGCACCGCGAGCGTATCGGCGGCATTGTGCTGGATGACAGCCTGGCGCCGGGAGAATACCGTCCGCTGACTGACGAAGAGATTCAGTCGGTTCTCTGAACACCTTTTTACTGAATTGAATACGGAGTAACAGGCGTGCAAGTGCAACGTTCGGCCTATTTCGGCCTGATTTTTATTCTGGGTCTGTTATCGATGCTGATGCCGCTGGCTATCGATATGTATCTGCCAAGCATGCCGACCATCGCCCGTGACTTTGGTGTCACTGAGGGCGACGTCCAGATGACCCTCAACAGTTATCTGATAGGCTTTGCCGCCGGGCAGCTGGTGTACGGCCCGATGGCGGATGCGCTCGGCCGCAAGCCGGTGATCCTCGGGGGAACCCTGATTTTTGCCCTGGCCTCCGCAGGCTGTGCGATGTCGCAGGATATCGGTACGTTTATCGGTATGCGCGGGCTGCACGGCTTTGCTGCCGCCGCGGCAAGTGTGGTAATCAACGCCCTGATGCGGGATATGTTCACCAAAGATGAGTTTTCCCGCAGTATGTCGTTTGTGGTGCTGGTGATGACCGTGGCACCGCTGCTGGCACCGATCATGGGCGGCATGATGATGCTCTGGTTCAGCTGGCATGCGATTTTCTGGACAATCATGATTGCCGCGCTGATCGCCGCACTGCTGGTGTTGTTCTTTATCCGTGAAACCCTGCCGAAAGAGCGTCGTCAGCCGTTCCGTCTGCGGATCATGCTCGGTCAGTTTGTGACCTTGTTCCGCCAGAAGCGTGTGCTGTGTTATATGGTGGCATCCGGTTTTTCATTTGCCGGGATGTTCTCCTTTTTATCAGCCGGGTCATTCGTTTACATTCAGCTCTACGGGCTGACAGAGCTGGAATTCGGCTACTGCTTTGCACTGAATATCGTTTTTCTCTTTATTATGACCACCATCAACAGCCGCTATGTCCGCCGCTTTGGTGCGCTGAATATGCTGCGCACCGGGCTGGTGGTACAACTGCTGGCCGGATGCTGGCTGTTGCTGGCTGCATCAGCAGACCTTGGTTTTGTTGCCATTATGATTGGCGTGGCCTGCTATGTGGGGAACATTGCCATGATCACATCCAATGCGATGGCGGTGATTCTGGATGATTATCCGCATATGGCAGGGACAGCCTCATCGCTGGCGGGAGTACTGCGGTTTGGTATCGGTGCGGGAGTGGGCGCTGTGGTGGCGTCGTTTGATATGACAACCGTCTGGCCGATGGTCGGTGCGATGGCGCTTTGTATTCTGGTTGCTGCATCACTGGTATTGTACGCACGGCGTTTTGCCTGATTTCCTTTCCTGCTGCCGGTCCGGAATTTACCGGGCCGGTCATTTCTGTAATATCAGTAATAGTCGAATGATTACCCCGGACAACTACTCTGTCATCATTTGGTTGATCTGAATCATGAAAAGTTACATTAATGTGAATTTTGTTTCATGGCGGACAATCATGCTGAACACGCCGCTATTTTTCGGTGATTGTATAATTAACTGATATTTAATCATATTTACAGGTATTCGAATGATGAATATATGGAATGATATCCTTATTCATTCAACTTCAGCTATATGATATAAAATAAATCAGTTGAGAAAATTAACAAAACAGTATACAAATAGAGGCAATTGGATTGATGTTGTTAACAACCGGCAAAAAAGTACTGAATACGTTTATGCCGGATCGGGAGTAAGTCGCCGGTCTTTCATCATCCGTGAACAGTGAATGTTCGTTAATTTCGAGGGATTGGGTCGGAAATTTTATTGAAGATGATTCACCGGCATAGTATGACAGGATAATAGTGTGAATAGTAATGCGCTTTCAGTTGTTTCCCGCCTGCCACAGCATTACCGGCTTTCCGGTCATGATGACGGCCGCCGGTTAGAGGCGTTACCGGAACCTTTGCAGAGCAGGGAAGACAGCCTGACCGGTTTAAAATTACTGAGTCACGGCCACCATTCAACATATGATGCCCTGTGCGCCATCCGGTCGCATCTGGAAGGATTGCAGATTGACAGTCTGATCCTGACCTGGGAAGGGGAGCCGTGCCTGTTTTTACACAGTGATGATGAGAGCACGGCAATGTGTGCCCTGAAAACCGCAGGGGCAGCCATTGCAGAGAATATTTCTGCCCGTTACCCTTTCTGATGTGTAACACTGCCGGTCTGACAGCCGGCTCCGGTAAAATGCAGATATAAAAAAGCTTCCTGAAAAGGAAGCTTTTTCTTTTTAAATAATACACTGCAAGGGAGTGAATGTATTATTTAATTAAACGGCGTCCGTCGTAGTAACGGTTATTCCAGTATTTATCTGTCATGTTGGAGACGATAACACCGTTTGATGTGGATGCATGGACAAATTTATCATTACCGACATAAATACCGACATGGCGCTGACGTTTTCCGGTTTTAAATAACACCAGGTCACCGGCCTGCAGTTTGGCACGTTTTACGCTGGTGCCGACAGACTGTTGTTCTGCTGTTGAACGCGGCAGTTCCATACCGAACTGATCGAGGAAAGTCTGGCGGACAAATGCGGAGCAGTCGATACCTGAACGGGTTGTGCCGCCGAGACGGTAAGCCACACCTTTCCAGCTGGCATACTGAGACATCAGTTTGGATTTAACATCGACATTATTGACTAACTGTTCGAATTCATCCTGAGACGCTTGCAAAATAAAGCTGTTTGTACGGGTTTCAGATTGAACTTGACGGGCTGAATTTGGAGATGTACTGCATGCTGACAATGTCGCCGCGATAATCAATGCCGGAACAATCCGGGTGATATATCTCAGAATCGGTTGAGATGTGACCATGTGTGAGTTTTCCCTTGCATTCCTTATGTGACGAATGTCACTTTAAAAACAAAACATATTTACACTAATTAAATCCACGCGGGTGCACAATATGTTTATTCTAAAAACGTGCGGAACGGCACGTTTAATATCAATGAACAATTTATGAAAAGGGATTAATCAACCATCCGTAACGATCTAATTACTGGCAAAATTAATCAATTCCTAATAATTGGACGAATTGATACTACATAAAGGGGCCGGAAATGGCGAGGGAAAAAACCGGTTATTTACAAAACCTTAAACTTGTCAGTAAGGTAATCTGATTAGGATGTCCGGAATGTTTCACTAATGTGAAATTTTCTTTGTAATATCGGATAACCGGGGCATACGGCGTACCAGAAAATTTACACACTGATCACCCAGAGGTGTCAGTAAAATCCAGGGAAGCGTAATTAATGTCAGTGACAGCGAACCGGCCATAATATCGCTGAACCAGTGTGCACCTGCCATTATCCGTGGCAGGGAAAAAATAATCACCAGCAAAACAGCGGCAGAAAAATAACGGAATCCGGCATAACGCCAGACAAACGCGGCAAAAATCATCAGCATCAGACCGTGATCACCCGGAAAACTGCTTTTTGATGCATCTTTTGTAAAGATTCCGGTGATATCACTGACGCGGTGAACCGAATCGAGCATCAGAGTCGGGCTGTAACGGTTAAAAGGAATTGCCTGCCCGGCCTGGTTAATCAGCACTGCACTTACCACCATCACAATCCCCGCCATCACCAGTCTGCGTTTACCGGCGCTGTCCTGTTTACGGAAAGCGGTGTAATAGATCAGTCCCATCAGCAGAAGCGCAGCCAGATCAAATGCACGGTTATTAATAACGGCAATAAATACGGCCAGAGAATGGTTGCCGGCAAGCGGGGTATTAAAAAAACGGAAGACAGTATGGTCGGGTGCTGCCCACAAACCGTGATCAACCGGCAGGTACCAGGAAAGAAACAGCATAATCCCGCTGAGGCTGACAAAAAAAGGGCGTATGAAGCGCTGCACTGCCATAACAAAACCTGAAGATAATTAAATAGTTTAGCAAAAGTTTCGTCTTAGTCTGTCAGAAACACGGGGATGAGTTTATACATAAAAAGGGAAAAGGATGATGTTGCTTTTATGTGAAAGTTGTTATTTTTTGGTTAATGTCTATAATCATGGCAGATGAGGGTGGAATAGTTAATAAAGTCATATTATTATCACGATATAAGAAATTACAGTATATAATTCCGTCATCATACTAAAATGCGGCTGTTTGTTATATCTCAGTAAAGATTAGTGACCTATTGTCGATAAAGAATAAGCGAATAATTTTCATCCCGCGGTAAACGGGTTGCTTCCGCGAATACTTATCCGAAGAGGTTCGTTATGAAAAAGCTACAGTTCTTTATCGCTGCTGCAGGTTTATTAATGAGCAGCGTTACGGCAGCGGCTGAAAGTGAAAGCCGCTCAGTATCCGGTGTGATCACGTTCCATGGTGCGATTGTTGAAGGCCCCTGCACAATGGACTTTAATATCAATGATATCAGCTCCCGCTGTTACCGTTCAGGAATGAAAAAAGAACAACTGAATACTCAGACTATCACCCGCAATACCCGATCCGTGTCCGACCTGATACCGGCCAATATGGGGGAAGCAAAACTTCACTGGCTGGACAGCAGAAAGCAATTAGCCATGGTTGTTGTCAGTTATCTTTAATGAAGACAGCGCCCCGCAATCAATGCATACCGGAGAAACCGGTGAAAATCGTGTGACATACCACACCACGATGCCGGTTTTCGCTTCTTTTTTTGTGCCGGGCGCGATATAACAGGTACAGCGGTAACGTTAACACGCTGGTCGTCAGTCCGACGGAACAACAGTGAGGTGCCTGTGATGAATCATCTTAAGGCCATTTTCAGTGGTATGTTGTTTAGCTTGTCAGTTATCCTGCCGGGAGCGGCATCCGGTATCAGCGAAGGGACAATTCTGCTCTCCGGCAGTGTGGTGAATACCGCCTGCGAAGTCAGTGTCCTGACGGCGGAGAAACCGCAGGACAGTCAGCCGTCATTTGAATACCGTTGCCTGCGCAACGGCGAACCCGCCAGCATGCAGGACAACACAGCAGAAGGTGAACTGGCTCAGGGACGTCTGCCGCAATCAATGGGGCGCACGTCTTACTCGGTTCTGAATGAAGAGCGCCGGGAAGCGTATCTGAGGGTGGATTACTTCTGAGGGATGCGAATGGACGGCGGGTCAGCCGGTTTCCGCTGAGAGCAGAAAACCGGTAACCCGGTAACAGGCAGTTTTTACCGGCTGCGGGAATTAATCCGCGCGGCCCATATAACGACGTTCCGCAATATGAATGCGGATTTTTTCACCGTTACTCAGGTATTCAGGCACCTGGATCACCAGCCCGGTCGGCAGGGTTGCCGGTTTGGTCCGCGCACTGGCGGATGCCCCTTTGATACCCGGGGTGGTTTCAATAATTTCCATATCAACAGTCTGCGGCAGTTCCAGCGCCAGCACCTGGCCGTCCATTGTCAGTACCTGCATACCCGGCAGACCTTCCTCAGGAATAAACAGCAGTTCTTCTTCGATCTGATCTTTTTTCAGCGGATAAGGCGTGAAGTCTTCATCATCCATAAAGACATATTCATCACCATCAACATAAGAAAGCTGAACAGCGCGGCGGGTCAGGGTGATCGTGTCGATAATGTCATCACCTTTAAAACGCTCTTCCACTTTCTGTCCGGTGCGGACATCCGTAAAACGCATTTTATACAGGGTGCTGGCCCCGCGGGCACTCGGCGTCTGGACATCGATATCTTTGACCATCAGCAGCTTACCGTTATAGCTTACTGCGGTTCCGCGTTTAATTTCATTGGCCTTTGCCATAATTTGTCCCGTTACATAAGTAATATCAATAGTAAAGCAGGCCTTCAGACCTGCGGATTGGCGACAAAATTACTCGCAGTTTTTCCAATGTGCAAGCCAAAATTAGCACACCCGCGCAGAGAAATGCTGCGGGTGTGCTGTCAGGATTAAATCAGCGGTAAACCGGCAGGAGATTCATCATGGATAAAATATGTGTCACGGCGTTGAGAAGCCCGAACACAATGATAAAGATGATCATCGCATTACCGCCCGGCACACGGTAGGCTGCCTCCGGGAAGCGGCGGCGGGTGGCTTTTGCCATCAGCGCGGGAACAATGACCGCCCAGATAGTGGCTGCCAGCCCGGCATAACCGATGGCATACAGGAAACCGTTCGGATACAGCACCGCCAGAATCGCAGGCGGAACAAAGGTAAACACAGCAGATTTCAGGCGTCCGGTGCCGTTATCCTTAAATTTAAAGAAGTCCGCGATATAATCAAACAGCCCCAGAGAGACTCCCAGGAATGAACTGGCCAGCGCCATATAACTGAAAGCATTGAGCAACTGCACGGTGGTATCACTGCTGATTGCGGCTTTCATCTGGCTTAACAATGCGGTGATATTGCCGCCTTCCGCGATAATCTGCTTAAAGTTTTCCCGCGGGACGTTACCCTGCGCGGCTAACTGCCATAAGATATAAATCACCAGTGAGATCAGGGAGCCGATAAGCAGGCTGCGTACCACGGATTTCGCATCATTACGGTAGTATTTTACCAGCCCCGGGACGTTACCGTGGAAACCGAATGACGTCAGCAGGAACGGCAGTGCCACCAGCGCATACGGCAGATACCGGGCTTCCGGCTCCTGCGTGTTAAATAACACCGCAGTTTTCACTTCAGTGATCATCCCCCCGGCAGACATGACAAAGGCAATCACCATACCGCCGATAAGAATGGTACACAGGCGATCTACCGCTTTGGTTGAGATCCAGACAATGACAGCCACCACAACGGCAAAGATAATGCCGCTCATGGCGGGAGTGATATCAAGCCCGCGTGCCGCCAGGTTTTCCTGCAGCATCGAACCGCCTGCCGAAATATAGGCATAAGTCAGAATATAGAGCACAAAAGCAATCGACAGCCCGTTAATCACCGACCAGCCGTTACCCAGCAGATCTTTGGTAATCGTGTGAAAGCTGGAACCGGACGGATAATTCAGGTTCGCCTCAAGGATCATCAGTCCGGAGGTATACATACAGAACCAGGTGTAAATCAGCAGCAGGACAGAGCCTGTAAACCAGACACCGGCCGTCATCACAGGGATGGAAAACATGCCTGCACCGACAGCGGTACCGGCGATAATCATGGCACCGCCCAGGACGGAAGGGCGTTTGGTTTGTGTTATTGCGTCGCTGCTCATTAAATCCTCCGGTTACTCAGCTCCGTGTACTAGCTTGATGATACGGCGGCAAAAAAAGGTTGTAAAGCGGATAAACCGATAAATCAGCGTAATTGTGTGTGATTGAGTGATAAATAAGCAATTGCCGCGCCGGATGTCCGGCGCGGCAGATAACGGATTATTTTGTCAGATAAAACTGACCGGTCCGCCACAGATGAATAGCATTACGGCTGGCCTCAAAATGCGGCTCCGGCAGATTGTCCGGGGAGCACCAGATAATGCCGTCAAACTTATCCGGTTCCTGAATAACCGGCAGGGTGTCGCTGTCATACTGCGCCAGCAGGCAGACAGATACCGTGTGTTTACCTTCTGCCTGATAGGTTTCCAGGTTATTGCACAGCCCGATGACTTGGGGATCAGTGAGGGTAATGCCGATCTCTTCCTGAATTTCGCGGACAGCACAGGCCTCAAATGTTTCACCGGGATCAACATGTCCCCCGAAAATGGACCAGTAAGGCGCATGTTTACCGCTGCGTTTACCCAGCAGCACCTCACCTTTGCTGTTCACAATAACCACTCCGGTACCGACGACGACAGGCATTATTTTTTCCTTCTTTTTAATCAGATTGCGGGCGCTATGGTACACTGCCGCCCGCCGGAGTGACAGCCTGTCTGTTTTTGACAGCCTCTTCCTGCAAATTGAATGATTCAGAGCATAGAATATCCGCGTGTGTGTGTTATAACTGAAACGATTCAAAAGCGGTTGTTGTATCCTGCCGCATAATATTACTAATGATTATAACCCGTTAGCCAAAAATAACAGAGGGAGCACCCGGCTGATGACCCGTCGAGTAGCCACAATTACCTTAAATCCGGCCTATGACCTTGTCGGGATGTGTCCGTCCCTTGTCCCGGGCGAGGTGAACCGTGTCAGAACGGTCGGGTTACATCCTGCGGGAAAAGGCATTAATGTTGCCAAAGTCCTGCGTGACCTCGGTGTGGATGTGACTGTCAGCGGCTTTCTGGGGAAAGATAATCAGGAAGAGTTCCAGCATTTCTTCAGCGAAAACGGACTGGCAAACCGCTTCCATGTGATCCCGGGACGCACCCGGATCAATGTGAAACTGACCGAAAACAGCGGCTCGGTGACGGATCTGAATTTTTCCGGTTTCCGTATCACTGAAAGCGAGTGGCAGAAGTTTATGGCGGATTCGCTGACCTGGCTCGGACAGTTCGACATGGTGGTCGTCAGCGGCAGTCTGCCGGAAGGGGTGGACCCGGCGTGGTTTACCACCTGGATGAGCCGCCTGCGCCAGCTGTGCCCGTGCATTATTTTTGACAGCAGCCGCGAGGCGCTGGTGGCGGGCCTGAAAGCCACGCCGTGGCTGGTGAAACCCAACCGCCATGAGCTTGAAATCTGGGCGGGAAAACCACTGCCGGAGCTGAAAGATGTGATTCATGCCGCGCATGCCCTGCGTGATAAAGGGATCGCCCATGTGGTGATTTCACTGGGGCAGGAGGGAGCACTGTGGGTGAATGCGTCCGGCGCCTGGCGTGCACTGCCGCCGCACTGTGAGGTAATAAGTACCGTCGGGGCGGGGGATTCGATGGTCGGCGGCCTGGTTTACGGTCTGCTGATGAGTCAGAGCAGCGAACACACGCTGCGTATGGCCACTGCGGTGTCTGCGCTGGCAGTGAGCCAGCCCGGCGTCGGTGTCCGTGACCGTGCCGAACTGGCTGCGATGATGGCAAAAATCAAACTCAGCCCGGTGGTATAAACCGGGTTATTTTGCCAGCGATTTCAGCCAGGCAATTTCCTGAGCCCAGATATCCGGATTCACGGTTTCCAGTATCAGCGGGATGCCGTCAAACCGGTTATCTTTCATAATAAATTCAAACGGTGCATTACCGATTTTACCCTGACCGAGACTGTCGTGGCGGTCAACGCGGCTGGCAAATTCGCTTTTGGCATCATTCAGGTGCATGCCCTTCAGATACTCAAATCCGACGATGCTTTCAAATTCCGCAAATGTGGCTTTGCAGGCGTCCTGTGTCCGCAGATCATACCCGGCGGCAAATGCGTGGCAGGTATCAATACAGACACCAACACGGGATTTATCCTCCACACCCTCAATAATGGCGGCCAGTTGCTCAAAGCGGAACCCGAGATTACTGCCTTGCCCGGCGGTATTTTCAATCACGGCAATTACGCCGCGGGTTTTATCCAGCGCGATGTTAATTGATTCTGCTATCCGTGCCAGACACGCTTTTTCTTCAATCTTATTCAGGTGACTGCCGGGATGGAAATTCAGCCGGTCGATACCGAGCTGTTCGCAGCGCTGTAATTCATCGAGGAATGCCTCGCGGGATTTCTCCAGTGCATCGGTTTCCGGATGCCCGAGGTTAATCAGATAGCTGTCGTGGGGCAGGATCTGCCCGTGGCCGTAGCCGTATTTTTTGCAATTGGCCTTAAAGGCGGCGATGACGTTTTCAGACAGGGGGGCGGCTTTCCACTGGCGCTGGTTTTTGGTGAACAGGGCAAATGCGGTTGCCCCCAGTTCATGCGCACGGATAACCGCCTGATCAACACCACCGGCGGCGCTGACATGTGCTCCGACATATTTCATTGGTTTTTCTCCTTCTTTGGTGCCGATTATGGCATAAGGAACCGGAGAATGCAGTGACAGGATATCCCGGCCGCACAACCGGGATATCGCAGAAAGAAAGGCAGGATCAGCCGGTGATCAGCGGGATAAGCAGATTGATTGCCGCACCGCCGCCAATCAGCCAGACGAACAGTACCAGCGCCATCAGCATCGGTTTGATACCGGCCTGGCGGATTGCGCTGACATGCGTGGTCAGACCGAGTGCCACCATCGCCATTGTCAGCAGAATGGTATCGAGCACGATGATCTGGCGGACAATCACTTCCGGGATCAGATGGAAAGAGTTAAATCCGGCCACCAGAATAAAGAAGACGGCAAACCACGGAATGGTGATTTTGGATTTTTCTTTCGCTGCACCCACGGTGCTGCTTTTCTGACGGCTCAGATACTGCGACAGGATCAGCAGGAACGGCGCCAGCATCATCACGCGGATCATTTTACTGATCACGGCACTGTTTTCGGCATCCGGGCTGATGGTGTGACCAATCGCCACCACCTGAGCCACTTCATGCACGGAAGACCCCGCATACACCCCGAAACTCATGTCGGTGAACGGCAGCCAGCCCAGTGCGGCATTCAGATGGAACAACCACGGGTACAGGAAGATACCGATGGTACCGAAAATCACCACGGTGGAGACGGCAACCGCCACTTTACTCGCCGGTGCTTTCACGACCGGTTCAGTGGCCATCACCGCCGCCGCGCCGCAGATACTGCTGCCGGCACCAATCAGAATGACGGTTTCTCTGTCCAGTCCGAACCATTTACGGCCGATATACATGGCGATCAGGAAGGTGCTGGTCAGCATTACCGCATCAATAATGACGCCGCTGATCCCGACATCAGCAATTTGCTGGAACGTCAGACGGAAGCCGTACAGGATGATCCCCGCCCGTAAAAAATAGTGTTTGGCAAAACCCACCCCGGCTTCGCACTGCGGTCTGATATGCGGATAAACAGTGTTGCCGGCGATAATTCCCAGCAAAATAGCCAGTGTCAGTGCGCCCAGCCCGAGGTTGATAAACCAGGGCATTTCCCCGAGCAGCATTGAGGCTGTGGTCAGAACCCCTGCCAGGACAAAGCCCGGAAGCAGTCTCAGCCACATCGGTTTTGCTGTATGGCGGGCTTTTTCAGATTTGATATGACTTTCAGACATAAGTAACTCACAAAAAGGAATAACAATGTGCAAAGCATAGCGGAAAGCGTAATATTTTTAAAATTGATAATAGTTCTATAATTAATCTAAAAATCAGGTTAGCGGTAATGGCAATGTTAAATTATAAGTATAATGTTAATATGATGATAATAATCGGAATGAAATAAGGGAGCGCTTTGCCATGCGCATCACACTGAGACAGCTCGAAGTCTTTACAGAAGTTCAGAAGTCCGGTTCGACGACACAAGCTTCCCAGCAGTTAGCGCTTTCACAGTCCGCCGTGAGTGCCTCTCTGACGGATCTGGAAAATCAGCTCAATGTTCAGCTGTTTGACCGGGTCGGTAAACGCCTGGTGACCAATGAACACGGGCGGCTGCTGTATCCTAAAGCCATTGCCCTGCTGGAGCAGGCCGGTGAAATTGAACAGCTGTTTAAATCCGATGCGGGAGCACTGCGTTTTGCTGCCAGCACCACCATCGGCAACTATATGCTGCCGGAAATGCTGGGGGCATACCGTGCGGTACATGAAAATACGCCGGTTGAATTATTTATCTCTAATACTGAGGAAGTCATTAAAGCCGTGCTGGAGTTTCGTGCGGATATGGGGCTTATCGAGGGTGTCTGCCATTCGCCGGAACTGATTACGGAGCCCTGGCTGGAAGATGAACTGGTGATCTTCTGCAGTCCGGATAATCCGCTCAGCGGGAAGAGTAATGTCACGCCGGACGACCTGAAAAATGTGGCCTGGGTTCTGCGTGAACGCGGTTCCGGTACCCGGGAAGTGCTGGATCAGATTCTTTTCAACCGTTTGCCGGGTTTCCGTGTGGAAATGGAGCTGGGGAATTCCGAAGCCGTCAAACATGCGGTGCGTTTCGGCCGCGGGGTCAGTTGTCTGTCCCGGCGTGTGATTGCGGAACAGCTGGATAACGGGCTGCTGTCTGAAGTGAAAATCCGCGGACTGAATCTGAACCGCACCCTTTTCCGGATCTATCACCGCCAGAAACATATCTCCAACGCCCTTAATACCTTCCTGACCTATTGCCGCTGATGCGGCATCTGTTTCTTCTGCCGCCGGTTTCCGGCGGGCAGCGGAGGCAATTATAAGCCGGGTACTTATAATTCCGCATCGATTATGCAGGTATCTTATAATGCCGCATATTTGCTGGGTACTGCCCGGGGATTTCGCTACAATCACGCTCAGTGGATGAAAAATAACTACATGAAACAGGATTGTAATGTCTCAGCAAGCAAATCAAACCGCGGGTGAACAACCGCAGACACTGCGCCGTGAATTAAAAGCGCGCCATCTGGCGATGATTGCCATCGGCGGATCTATCGGTACCGGGCTGTTTGTCGCCTCCGGTGCCACCGTCGCCCAGGCCGGTCCCGGCGGGGCACTGTTAACGTATGCCATTATCGGTCTGATGGTTTATTTCCTGATGACCAGCCTCGGTGAACTCGCGGCTTATATGCCGGTATCGGGTTCTTTTGCCACCTACGGCGCCAAATATGTGGATGAAGGCTTCGGTTTCGCACTGGGCTGGAACTACTGGTACAACTGGGCGGTGACTATCGCTGTTGACCTTGTGGCGGCACAGCTGGTGATGACCTACTGGTTCCCGGCGGATCAGATCCCGGGCTGGGTCTGGAGTGCGGCGTTCCTGGCCATCATGTTCCTGCTTAACTTTATCTCTGTAAAAGGGTTCGGTGAGGCGGAATACTGGTTCTCCTTAATTAAGGTCAGTACCGTTATCCTGTTTATTATTGTCGGTGTGATGATGATCACCGGTATCATGAAAGGCGGGGAAGGGGCCGGCTGGCACAACTGGACAGTCGGTGAGGCGCCGTTCAAAGGCGGGTTTGCCGCGATGATCGGGGTGGCGATGATTGTTGGTTTCTCCTTCCAGGGAACCGAACTTATCGGTATCGCTGCCGGTGAATCCAAAGATCCGGCCAAAAATATTCCGAAAGCAGTGCGCAAAGTGTTCTGGCGTATCCTGCTGTTCTATGTGCTGGCGATTCTGGTGATCAGTCTGATTATCCCGTACACCGACCCGAACCTGCTGCGTAATGATGAAACTGATATCAGCGTCAGCCCGTTCACCCTGGTGTTTGAACGCGCTGGTCTGCTCTCTGCGGCAGCGGTGATGAATGCGGTTATTCTGACAGCGGTACTGTCTGCGGGTAACTCCGGGATGTATGCGTCCACCCGTATGCTGTACACCCTGGCGAAATCCGGTAAGGCACCGAAATTGTTCGGCAAACTGTCCAAAGGCGGTGTACCGCGTAACGCGCTGATTGCCACGACTGTGATCGCCGCTCTCTGCTTCCTGACATCGATGTTCGGTAATCAGTCTGTCTATCTGTGGCTGCTGAATGCCTCGGGGATGACCGGCTTTATCGCCTGGCTGGGGATTGCTATCAGTCACTATCGTTTCCGTAAGGGCTATATTAAGCAGGGTTATGACCTGAACGATTTACCGTACCGCTCCGGTTTCTTCCCGGTCGGCCCGATCTTTGCCTTTATTCTGTGTCTGACCATTACTCTCGGCCAGAACTACGAAGCGTTCCTTCAGGATCAGATTGACTGGGTCGGTGTGGTTGCGACGTATATCGGTCTGCCGTTGTTCTTTGCTATCTGGTTTGGTTATAAAATTGTTAAGCGTACTAAATTTGTCCGCTACGGCGAAATGGACTTCCCTGCCAGTCATAAATAACCCGGTTTTGTGACAGATAACGTAAATTGATAAAAAACCTGACGATGTTGGTCAGGTTTTTTTTATGTTTATCGTTACCGGTTTTGCGCGGGCATCATCGGTGTTGAAACTACATTTATTCGTTAAGTCAGTCGTTTTATCTGCTAATTAAGCGTATTTCCTTTAGATAATCTTTCGATATATCGATAATCCCTGGTGATAACGAATATTGTAATGAGGAAGATAATTATTCCGTATTGATAAGAGTTCTTATTTGCTTTATTGTTAACGCCAATTTCTGACAGATAACAGGAGTCGGTAACGTGAAATTAGTATCTGTAGCAAAAGGGCTGACCATGAGCCTGGCAGCAGGGGCTGTTCTGATGAGCAGCGCAGCATGGGCAGAAACGGTGGTTGACGCCGCAGGCCGTACAGTGGAAGTACCGGAAAAAGTGGAGCGCATCCTGTTAGGGGAAGGGCGTATGATCCACGCGGTGGCATTGCTGGAAGGGGACAAACCGTTGGCACGTATTGCAGGCTGGCAGGGTGACTTCCGCAAACTCGACCCGCAGTCTTATGCTGTCTACAAAGCTAAATTCCCGGAAATCGACAAGATCCCGCTGATTGGTAATACCACGGCTGACAGCGTCAGTGCAGAAAAAGTATTAACCCTCAATCCGGATGTGGCTATTTTTGGTCTGGCCGGTCACGGACCGGGTAAAAACAGTGAACTGGTTGGTCAGCTGGAAAAAGCGGGCGTGCCGGTTGTATTTGTGGATTTCCGCAACGAACCGCTGAAAAATACCCTGCCGGGTATGCGTGTGCTGGGTAAAGTGCTGCACCGTGAAGAAAAAGCCAAAGCCTTTGAAGATTTCTATCAAAAACAGATGAAGTTAGTCACCGATGTGACAGACAACATCCCGGAAGACAAAAAACCGACTGTCTTTATTGATCTGCGTGCCGGTTCTTTCCCTGACTGCTGCGGTACAGCCGGTAACGGTAACCTCGGTAACTTTATCGATGTTGCTGGCGGTAAAAATATCGCCAAAGATGTTCTGCCGACTCCGCTGGGCACGATGAACCTGGAAAAAGTGATTGCGGTTGATCCGGATATTTATCTGGTGAGCGGCGCGAAAGCACCGGGCAGCACCGATGCGGGCGTTCAGCTGGGTGCACAGGCAACAGAAGCCGATGCAAAAAACAGCCTGAAAGCCATTACAGAACGTCAGGGTATCAATACGCTGACGGCGGTGAAAGAAGGGCGTGACTATGCGGTCTGGCACAACTATTATAACTCACCTTATAACGTGATTGCCGCCCAGGTCTTTGCCAAGTGGTTCTATCCGGAGCAGTTTAAAGATCTTGATCCGAAGAAAACCATGGATGACATGTACAGTCAGTTCCTGGCTGTCGAACCAACCGGAACATACTGGGTCAGCGGTAAATAATTTTAAGTAGTCAGCAGGTATTTGAACAATGAGTATTACCACAGAAGCAATGCTACAGACCAAGCCGGAACAGGCAGACGGTGAATTAAGCTGTGATGTGAAATCACATTACCGGCGTTTACTGCGCAGGCGGCTGATGTGGATGTTTGCGGTGGTTGCGGTAATACTCTGTACGGTGGTGCTCGATTTTACTATGGGCCCTTCCGGGCTGACCCTCGATGCGCTCTGGCAGACCCTCGTGTCGCCGGAAAGCGTGTCGGCGGGCACCCGTGTGATTGTCTGGGAAATCCGTCTGCCGTATGCCCTGATGGCGGTGGTGGTCGGTATGTCCCTCGGCCTTGCCGGGGCAGAAATGCAGACCATTCTCAATAACCCGCTGGCAAGTCCGTTTACCCTCGGCGTCTCCAACGCCGCATCGTTTGGTGCGGCGCTGGCGATAGTCCTCGGGATCGGTATTCCGGGCGTGCCGGATCAGTGGTTTGTCTCCGCGAACGCCTTTATTTTTGCTCTGTTTTCCGCGCTGATGCTTGACGGCATCACCCGCTGGACACGTGTGGCAACCTCCGGTGTGGTGTTATTCGGTATCGCCATGGTCTTTACCTTTAACGCACTGGTTTCAATGATGCAGTTTATCGCCACAGAAGACACCTTACAGGGTCTGGTTTTCTGGACGATGGGCAGCCTGGCGCGTGCCACCTGGGTGAAACTGGGTGTGATGACGCTGGCATTTGCCATCCTGCTGCCGCTCTCCATGAGTAACTCGTGGAAGCTGACCGCACTGCGTCTGGGTGAAGACCGGGCTGTCAGTTTCGGGATTAATGTGCGCCGTCTGCGTCTCGGCACGCTGCTGCGCATCAGTATCCTGACTGCACTGGCAGTGGCCTTTGTCGGCCCGATTGCCTTTATCGGCCTGGTCGCGCCGCATATTGCCCGTATGATGTTTGGCGAGGATCACCGTTTCTATCTGCCTGCCAGTGCGTTAATCGGGGCACTGGTATTGTCGATGGCGTCCATTGCATCGAAAAACCTGATTCCGGGTGTGATTATTCCGGTTGGTATTGTGACATCACTGGTAGGTGTGCCGTTCTTCCTGAGCATGATCCTGCGTCATAAAGGGAGCATGTAAGATGGATTTGAATGCAATGTCTGCTCAGAGCGGGTTACAGATTAAACACTTCAATGCCGGTTATCCGAAACGGAAAATCATTGAAGACCTGAGTGTTGAACCACTGCCGCATGGTAAAATTACTGTGCTGCTAGGGCCGAACGGCAGCGGAAAGTCCACACTTCTGCGCTCTCTGGCCGGACTGAATAAAGCCGAAGGGCAGTTACTGCTCGACGGGCATGACCTGATGCGGATGAATTTTGCCGAACGCGCGAAGCAGGTGGTTTATCTGCCGCAGACACTGCCTGCGGGTGTGCATCTGCATGTACTGGAATCAGTCATTGTTGCGCAGCGGGCATCCGGCGGTGTTTCTGACCGGGACAGTGAGCAGGAAGTTATGTCTCTGCTGTCACAACTGGGGATTGAACATCTCGCGCTGCATTATCTGGATCAGTTATCCGGTGGTCAGAAACAATTAGTCGGGCTGGCACAATCATTAATCCGTCAGCCGGAACTGTTATTACTGGATGAGCCGTTAAGCGCACTGGATTTAAATTATCAGTATCATGTGATGGATTTGGTGCGTCGTGAAACACAACGACGGAATATTATTACGGTAGTGGTTGTCCATGATATTAATATCGCACTGCGTCACGGCGATCATATATTAATGCTGAAAGACGGAAATTTAATTGCGGAAGGTGACCCGGAGTCTGTTATTACCCCGGATAGCCTGGCAACAGTTTATGGCGTACGCGGTCGTATTGAGCACTGCTCACAGGCTGTGCCGCATGTTGTGATTGATGGTCTGGTGCCGCGGGCAGTTGCATCGCTGGCATAATAAAACCGGTTTATATTACATATTCTTTTTTATTCTCTGCGGAATATATTTTCGCAGAGAATGATTATCTGCATGCCGCATATGTTTTTATGCGCTGATAATACATTGTTTTCTGTATAGTTTGATTTATAAAAACAAATAACCTTATAAAAGGTAATAATAAAATAATGTCCGATGCCTGCAATGGCAGGGTCATTATTATTAAAAAAGGGATATAAATCCCTGAGAGCAAATGTCGATTGTCCATAAATATATTATCTCTTGGAGAATCAAAAGAATGGTTATTTTTTCAAAACGAAAAGTGGCGGTATGTGTTATGGCAGCACTCGCCGCTCAGGTGATGGCTGCTCAGGCTGCAAATAAAGAAGACGTGATTGTGGTTACCACCGCATCCGGCTTCCAGCAGAAAATTGAGGATGCTGCGGCGACTATTTCCGTTGTTTCACGCGAACAGCTGGAAGATAAAGCGTACCGTGATGTGACCGATGCACTGAAAGATGTGCCGGGCGTTGTGGTTACCGGTGGCGGCAGTTCGTCTGATATCAGTATCCGCGGGATGGATCCGAAATACACCATGATCCTTGTGGACGGGAAACGGGTTGCCAGCCGCGAAACGCGCCCTAATAGTGATAACTCCGGTATTGAACAGGGATGGTTACCGCCGCTGACTGCGATTGATCGCATTGAAGTGGTGCGCGGACCGATGTCTTCACTGTATGGTTCGGATGCCATGGGCGGGGTTATCAATATTATCACGCGGAAAGCGCAGGGTGAGTGGCATGCGAGTGTCCGGACAGATGCAACCATTACCGAACGCAAAGACAGCGGTAACACCGGGCAGGGCAGTTTCTTCGCAGCCGGTCCGCTGGTGGATAACCTGCTGAGCATGAAAGTGAATGGTCAGTATTCTCATCGCGGGGAAGATAATTTTTCAAACGGTTTTAACCGCCAGATCATGACCAGCGGCGGCGGTACACTGACATTAACGCCGGATGAGCAGAACAGCATCGATTTTGATTTCAAAAAAGATAATCAGCATCGTGATTCCCGTCTCGGGAAAAGTGCCTCTGCGCGTAGTAAAGAAAGTAGTTTCAGCAAGTATGAAATGGCTCAGTATGCGATTACCCATGATGGTAACTATGACTGGGGCAGCATGAATAGTTATGTTCAGCGTAATGAAACCAAAAACCCGGGCCGTAATATGGAGTATTACGATACCATCGCCCGTAACCAGACTGTTCTGCCGCTCGGCGATCATATGCTGAGTCTTGGCGGGCAGTATCGCTTTGAGGAACTGAAAGACCAGGGCAACAAAATTAAAGGAAATGACAAGTTAGATCGCTACAGCTGGGCACTGTTTGCAGAGGATGACTGGGCACTGACCAATGATTTCACTCTGACCGGCGGCCTGCGCATGGATAAGGATGAAAACTTCGGTACACACTGGACACCGCGTGTTTACGGCGTGTGGCATCTGGATGAGAGCTGGACGGTGAAAGGTGGTGTGTCCACCGGTTATCGTTCACCGGATCTGCGTCAGGCAACGGCATCCTGGGGACAGGTAACCGGTGGCGGTAGTCTGAACGGCGTTATTTTTGGTAACCCGGATCTGAAACCTGAGAAAAGTGTTACCGAAGAGATCAGTGTACTGTGGAACAATCAGGACAATCTCAATATGAGCCTGACAGTCTTTAACACCGACTTTAAAGATAAGATCACAGAAATCCGCCGTTGCGGTACAGGAACCAATGTTATCTGTACTGAAAAAGATCCGGATAACAGAACTTACGATTTTATCAGTGACCGTATCAATGTTGATAAAGCCAATATGCGCGGTGTTGAAGCAATTATGAACTGGCAGATCGTGGAATCTGTGGATCTTACAGCGAACTATACCTTCACCGATTCTGAACAGAAGAGTGGTGATTTCAAAGGGAAACCGCTGAACAAGATGCCAAAACATATGGCTAACGCCACACTGAACTGGGATACCACGCAGGATATCAAAACCTGGAGCCGGATTAACTTCCGCGGTAAAACGTCTGATTACCTGTCCCGTACCAGCATGGCAACAGGAACCGGCTCTTATGCTACCGTGGATATCGGCGGCAGCTATCAGCTGAATAAAGACCTGAACTTTGTGGCGGGTGTGTATAACGTACTGGATCGCCGTATCAATAATGAAAATTACGGTGCCACACTCGACGGCCGCCGTTACAACATCGGTCTGAACTATAACTTCTGATGTAACCATCATTCATTATTATGTGTCGGAAAACGGCGCCCTTTCCCGGGCGCCGTGTTTTTTTATGGCAGGCAGAGTGACTGAAAAATACACGAACAGCCGGATTTTTTAACGTTTCGGCTATAAATATTCAAAGTTTCGTCACGGAAATTCTGCCGCTAAACCGGTATAGAAAAAAATTGTCTGATAAGGGCGAACAAAGCTTGAAATTTATGACCGGGGGGTGCAGAATGCGCCATCCAAAAAAATAACTGATGCATTTATACGCATCGGTTTTTTTTTTGCACTAAAATATTGTCACCGACAAAAAAAGGGGCCGATAGGCCGGATAACTGTTTACTGAATTACACCGGACGATAAACACCGGTATGAGGATGCGATAAATGGCGCAATTTTTCACTTTTGCACCTGTGCCAATCGGCACTGGCTGCTGCAACGATGACTACGGAGCACGGCGCTCCTGCTCTGCACTCCAAACCCCTTCTTACTTCACTGCCTACAGGCAGATGCGAAGTCTTCCCGGTAACACGCCATCTGATAGTAGTATCAGTATGATTGTCGGTGTTACGGGAGGATTCGCTCATGTCGCATAATACTACCCTCGATATTGGCCTGAACCGTACAGCTGCCAATAACCGCGTACAACTCGCAAAAACACTGACACTCGTCCAGGTCGTTATGATGGGGCTTGCTTACCTGCAGCCGATGACCATCTTTGATACCTTCGGGATCGTGTCCGAAATTACCAGCGGTCATGTTGCGACGTCTTATGCTATCGCACTGACAGCCATTCTTTTTACTGCGCTGAGTTACGGAAAACTGGTTAAACGGTTCCCGTCCGCCGGCTCGGCGTATACCTATGCCCAGAAATCCATGAGCCCGCATATCGGCTTTATGGTCGGCTGGTCATCACTGCTGGACTACCTGTTCATGCCGATGATCAACATTCTGCTGGCAAAAATTTATCTTCAGGCTATCTTCCCGGACTGTCCGCCATGGATCTTCGTCGCGGGTCTGGTTTTCCTGATGACATTATTTAACCTGCGCGGCATCAATGTCGTGGCAAACCTCAATACCGGAATTGTCGTGGTACAGGTTGCTGTGATGATTGTGTTTGTCGGTCTGCTGATCCGTGGTGTGTCTGCGGGTGAAGGGGCGGGTACGCTGCTCTCCTTCCGTCCGTTTGCCTCCATTGATGCGGAAATGATCCCGATGATAAGCGGGGCGACGATACTGTGCTTCTCCTTCTTAGGGTTTGACGGTATCAGCTCCCTGTCAGAAGAAACACCGAATGCCGGGAAAGTGATCCCGAAAGCGATTTTCCTGACCGCACTGATTGGTGGTCTGATCTTTATCGCGGTGTCTTATTTCCTGCAGCTCTATTTCCCGGATGTGTCCCGTTTCAACAATCCGGAAGAGTCACAGCCTGAAATTATGTACATGGTGGACGGTGCCTTCTCCCAGTCCATCAATCTGGTG